>Ga0247734_1000429_pt1 | contig 37198 bp, 34 predicted proteins | sample UWRJL103311B2_FD_180933 | JGI IMG/M metagenome (GOLD analysis project Ga0247734, IMG submission 180933) | Plant litter microbial communities from Arlington Agricultural Research Station in Wisconsin, United States - UWRJ-L103-311B-2 | ecosystem: Environmental > Terrestrial > Plant litter >...
TGCCCCACCAAGAAGCGAGCCCCTGAATTTTCTCTGTTTACCACACCACGCGACGCTTGAAGGTACTGTACATGGTAACACAAATCACACGCCCGTTGCCTATGCTCTATAGACTCAACGGAAGGTTGGCTCTTCTATGAGTAATGGCAGCTAATCCATGATGTTTTCCCTTTCCAAATCCCAAGATGATAATTTTGAGGGAAAAGAGCACCTGGGAACACCTACACTGTTTGTACTGTACAAAACGAGTGCGTCTAATATGACAAAAGCAGCCTCGCAAATAGTCACCACTCTATATTCTATATGTGTCTTATATAATTTTCAGAATATATCTATACTTATGCCCTAAACGCCATCGCTATGCATTCCCTACCATCATTTACCACAACACCACAATAAGTCATATCGTGGTGTCGCACACCATACATGTTTTTTCAGAAAACTCTAAGTAGTAGATATAGCTACTGGATCTTTTTCTTCCACAGCTGCCATTACGTTTGCAGTGATGCCTTTGAAAATTCGAGCTAGCGAGCAATCGAGATACTTCTCCACCAGTAATCCAGGATCCTTTTCATCTTTCTCGCGCCCTTCGGCACTTGCACCGTTGATTTCTATGCCGTTGACTAGAGTTCCGACAGGATATACGGGTTTCCTTCCAGTCTCCACCAGCATGACAAATTGGGGATCAATGGGCACACTGTCCAGGAATCTGACCCCAAATTCCTGCGCCATGACCTCTCCGCCCCCTTTACTGAAAACGTTTGTACACTCGGAGCAATTTGGACAGACGAATCCACTCATGTTTTCGACAACCCCTATAACTTTGATTCCCGTCTTGACACAGAAGTTAAGCTCTTTCTTGACATCCGCAGTAGCAACAGCTTGTGGAGTAGTCACAACCACGGCACCAGCAACTTGTCCGGGGAACGCATTCTTCATCAGGGTTTCTGCGAGCGAAATATGTTCGTCCGAGGTTCCAGGAGGGGTATCAATAAGCAAATAGTCAATCTCTCCCCACAACACATCTGTTAAGAACTGCCTAACCATAGCCGTCTTCTTGGGCCCGCGCCATACCACCGCATCGCCACGTTCTCGCAGCAAGAAGCCCAAGCTCATACATGATAAGGCACCTATATTTGCATCTGGGTTTGCGGGATGGACGGGAACGGGGATCCAGCCGCCGGGAGCTTGTGTGACTTTCGCAGATTCGATTCCGAAGAGACGTGGGATGGAAGGGCCGGTCAGATCGATATCGAGGATCCCAACTGACTTTCCAGCAAGTGAGAGGGAGAGTGCGAGTTGCGTTGTGATGGAGGATTTTCCAACCCCGCCTTTGCCAGAGAGAACCTACAGTTGGCTGTTAGCTAGATTGCTGTACTTTGAAGAATATCCTTACTAGCACAATGTGTTTGACTTTATCGAGAGACATCTTAGTAAAGTTCTCGATTCTTGGTTCTCAATCCTGTGTATTGTGTAATTGTCACATAGCGCAGGTGTTGTTGGTGGGTGGAAAAACATAAATTCTTATCGATTAGCAATCTAGCTATCCGATTTCGCCGCCGAGGCCAAGCTGTGAACCTTAAATTCTTATTAATTAAAACACCCCGACAGCTATAGGAGGAAGCTTTGCCATGACAAAGAAACCAAATTTGATCTGTACGGAATGGGGACACTTATGTATTTACTCCATTACTCCTTACTGTACAATTCTTTCTTCCGATAGAAAGAGTGAGTTTGGAGTCATCTGGCATCTGGCATCACGTGGCTGCTCTACCTGGCTGGCCTGGACCAATTCTTAGTTTAGCAGGTTCTGAAGGTTAGTACTCTAGATTATTCAGTAGGCTAGTTAGCAGTTTAGTTAGTAGTTTAGTTATTAGTTTAGTGAGCGTTCTCGGTGGTGGAGGTGCCAACCTTGCCTGTCACCTTTGCGTTATGGAGTCAGTGAACTTTAAAACCCTGGTGACCCCTGTAAACTTACAGGTTGTACGGACTGTACAGTACATAAACTGGGACTGGGGAACTGGATAGCTAGATGTTCCTCCTTATTCCACTTTATTGCTTCGAGGTTCTTCTTTGCTTAGTTGCAAATTCACGCAAGACTATTCTTACTACCTCACACCTAATCCTTTACTATAATAAACTAAGCGTCCTTCCAAATTCTGCTACGCTTCAGGAGTTGCATTCCTGGTATTATCAGACCCCTGTCAGGCTACAGTAATGCTGAGCCGCTGGGCGTTCACTTTGGAACCCAGAAACCACATCACAAATTCCAAAAAATGACAACTTCCGTACCAATATGAGAGCTCGAAGCCATAGTTATGGATGATCCTTGGGGCTCTCCGTGGGCCGACGAGCACAACAATAATACCGATGCGCCCTTGGAGGTGGAAGTGAAGCCGGTACCATCCGTCAAAGCACTTCTTCAGAAGAATAACGAAACTGCACCGGTACCATGGGGAGAGAGCGATGATGGCTTTGGAGAATGGGCGTCGATGCCCGCAGATGTGGTGGAACACACTGGAGGCTTGGAATTTGGTACTTCGAGCTATACCTGGAGTGTCGCAGATAAGGAGACGGATCGGGGACAATTGGAGGAGGGAATAAATGGCGATTCGATGTCTTGGAATCATCCCACAGCGGGGAATGAAAGAAATGAAACCTCGAAACTGTCGCCCCGTGAAATATCTCGAATCGTACGAGAACCTTCCCCAGACCCATGGGCTACAAAATCTGTAAACGACAACATTGCACATGTTGCAGCTTCAGGAGAACCTGAAGCCCCCAATCAAGAGGTAGCCTTTAACAATAATGTGGTCCTAGAGGCGTCAGATATTGCTGTTGCTGAGCAAATTCTGTCTTCCCCAGGTGACGAAAGACCCAATGGAAAGGCAGTAGAAAATGGGCTTGAAGAGCAAACAGCAGTAGAGTCTGTGGAAAGATTAGATACATATGGGGAAAACACAGAGCCAGTCGAAGACATAGAAGTGGCTGTGAAAAGCCAGGAAAATGATCATGAGTCATCTAGGCCCTCTACGTCTCCGTCGGAGTAAGTTACTTTTCCATAAAATCCAGCTTTCTTGATTTACTACAAGTTCCGGTTGAATGTACCTCACGCCCGATTTACATTTCTTTTCTAAAAAAAATCCGAGCAATGTCTTTGGCTCAAGGCTGTGATATAAACTCAACACTAACAAGTACCATAGCAACAATCCCCAAGATGATATTCCGGATTCTCCTAGGACATCCCTAGATGAGGATATCAAACGACCATCGATGCCAAGGCAGGTGTCTTCCAAAGTTCATGACTTAGTAGAGCATTTTGATGGGCTTGCAAAGGTTGAAGCCTCGGAAGAGGTGACGATAGACACAAGAATCCAAAAAGACAATGATGGCCCAACAGATTATCTCAATAGCCAAGATTCGCACTCGATTAACGAGAGTGTAGAAGCTGACGAAGCTGACGAAGCTGACGATGATTTCGGTGATTTCGAAGAAGGGACATCTGAGCTGGGCGACGAAGAGCCACCAACAACACCCATTCTTCCAAAAGCTCGACCCCAAAATCCCTCAGCTCCAACCACTCCTGATGTGCGGAGCTTGTCTGTGGGTTCTCCTGACTACACACCTCGAAAAGAAGTTGTAAAAAAGGAGTTCGGTCGGATAGAGTTCCCAGTAGAGAACTCTTACCTTGCCGAGCTTTTTCCAGGCATAAATAATGAGCATTCGGAAAAAATCTTCATTCCTGATGTCGTTCCTCACAACTCGTTCACTTCTGTTGAGCAGCGTAAAACTTGGTACAGATTATCGAGATTTGGCACAATGAAGAGACATGATATGGGGGATGATGAGAACTATGTTCGGACGACCTGGGCGCAGTCTCAAGCTCGTGCAGGTACACTAAAGATTGTAGCTCGTTGGTTGGAGGAAGACCGGATTAGTGGAAGAGTTGTGCTGGGTGGTGGGAGTAAAGGCAGCTCACTATTCGGTTGGAACGATGACAGCGCTGGAACTGTGCCGCTAGCTTCTGCGTTTGCAAAGCCTGCCCAGAAAATGCCCCGAGTCCCAGCGGCTCCTGTGGTTGAACCAGAAATACCGAGAGAGTGGCCCAAGGGTTTGGTCAGAACTCATTCATCTTCAAAGCCCCGTTCCTCATCAAAATCGCGAAGGCGTAGCTCTACAAAGTCCTCTATAGGCTCCATGGATATTAAAAGAGAGGATTCAATGCCTGTCGCAAATTTTGGCTGGAGTTCGGAAGGCCAAGATGTCCGACCTCAAAGTACTATCCTCCCGCCAGGAAACCCAGCATCCATACCACAGAAAAAGTCAGGCACTAGACAGCAAAACTCTGTTCTTCGTGATATTTCAATTCCAGAAAATACTAGCGAGCGGAGGCAAGTACCTAGTGTGAAAGGAATCAGCGTTCTTTCCCCCATCATGCAAACGCCTACCACAGTCGAAGTTCCCCCTGTAGTTGTTCGTCCCGCTTTAAACAGCATTTTGGCAGACGACGATGACTGGGGCGAAATGATTTCTACTCCACCTACAACGACGGCTTCTAAGTTCCCAGCTGTTAAAGTGCTTAATCCAGTTGCGACCTCTCCATCATCTTTCGTACCTCTACCAAGAGAGGAAATCAAAAAAGCAACTATTGATAGTATGCCAAGGCATAGCGTAATTAACCATCCTCCAGCAAAAGTAGGCACTAATAGAGATGAAGCCAAAGTTCTACGCGATTCAGTTATTCCAAATATTGACATATCGTTATCTAAAACTTTTGACGGCGACCCAACTTTCGCAAAGAATACAGGAGCTACTACAAACCAGTTCAGTACTGATGATTTGGATCCCTGGGGAAGTCCCAGTCTTGGGAATTCTGCGGGAAACAACAATGCTTCATTATTCGATACTTTCGCCACAAAAGCCGTCTCTATTTCTCAGCCCAAGCCACTGTCTGCCGAGAGTGAACCAGATCCATGGGAAACCCCTATAGTTCCTGCAAATCGAGAACCTACGACATTTGATGCCACCAAAAACAAATCTCTTTCTGTTTCAAAAACTATTGTTCAAATCCCAGTAGTTCCGGCATCGTATGCCTCGACTTCCAGTGCTGATCCATGGGCGACAGTTGATTTCTCGTTCTTTGACACTCCAGAAACAGCGACAGTGACAGCTACACCAACTGTTATATCCAAAACAACAGTCCATTCTGTAGCCAAACCTAAGAAGTCCGTTGGATTTTCAACCGTCGCCTCACAAGTTAAACATACGCCTTCGCCACTACCCCAGGCGGTAGCTCTCACAGCTTCAAATGTTTCAGCCAACAAAACTGCACCTCCTCCCGTTCGAAGAGAGGGACTTTCAAAAGCAGATATTGAGCAGGAAAAGATTGTGACAGGCATAATCAATAGATTGCCAGATCTATCTTACATGTTACGCAGATAATTTTACTCTATATTGTATAAGTGTTCATTCGGGACTGAACTGGGGTTTTCTCAACAAGAGATGCTCAAAAGAGATACAGAAAAGGATATAACTACATGCATTTAGGAAGGAGTTTTGACTCATATGATGGAGTTTGGGTTAGGTTTTGTATAATATCATAGGTTCGGCGCAGGCGGATGTAACAAAATGGAGAAATACGTGGAGATTCTTTGGAAGCAATATACCATATTCCAGAAATACCTTCGGGCTTGTTTTCGATGAGTGAGTTATGTCACACAAGTTTTTCCTGCATTATAATGTTCCCAAAATGCGAAAGCTCTCATGAGGAGTTTATTACAAGCGGCACTTTCCAAAACTCTCCAAAACCCTTCTAGTTTTCAACTGAATCTTCTCCACTGTGCCACACATTATTAAGGAATGTGGTGCATCAAGTCGTCCAATTCCATGACGCCGTGCAGTTCAACTGTACACACATTAAGTATATCGACAGTCATAATACATTTAAATGCGCTTCCAAAATCTAAATTTAGTACTCTTATTCCTTTTTGCGCAATTGATTAATCTTGGCGTTTGATTAATAAAGGCTGCGATCATCGATTTACGATTTAGCCTTCGCATAGATGAGTTGTACGGCTTATGTAAATAATGACATGCCAATTATACTGATTTAATTGGCCAGTTCGCTCGCTACCTTTATCCAAGGGAAGCCAAGCCACCCTCGCCTACACCATGAGACGATATTTCCCCTATCCGTTACAGCCAGTCATAGCTAAGGTACTTTAAGCATAAGCTATTCATCATATCTTCTAGGTCCGCTATCCACTCCAGAGTCTGTTTCTCGTCGTATCTTCTAACACTTTGACTGGGGGCTGAGTTATCAAGATTCGCTCCGCACTGCTGCAGCCTTTTCCTTTCGCAATATATAGATAGCATCTCTTAACTTCATAACAATGATTCTAATCACTACTCATTCTGTTTCTACACTTCAACCTCGTATCCTCTCCTCATATCAAAAAAGGAAATTACAAACTATCTTAAACCGTCTAGTTTCCCTAAAAGAGACAGAATTTTCTTGCTCTGAATGTTTGCCTTCACCCTCATTACATACCTCAAAGACAGCAGTAAGCCCCAAATATGCACCTACTCAAGCTCCTCATCGCCATCTCCACAACAACAGCACTCCTTCTCCAAACGCCAGCTCCAACAACAACCTCCCCTCCCCATATTCTCCCTCGCAGCACGACAGAAGCAGCGACTGTCCCCACAGGCTATTTCAAGACAACAAGACATTTAGTTTTACCAGGCGTGACGGATGCTCATCGAACTCAAGCAGATAAGACGATTGATATTGTTGTCCCGACATGTATCCAAACGATCACCCCCGATAAGAATGGATATGTGCCTCCCGGAACGTGTGGTTCCTTATACAATTATTATCCGAGTTTTATTAGTGCTATTATCTTCAGTGTGGTGTTTCTTAAATTGACTATTGGCCATATAGTTCAAGCTTCGATGCTGAAAAGTGTATGTCTTCAATCCAAATTATGGATATAATGAAGCTAATAAATATGATTAGAAATTCTCCTGGGTGGTGATCATGGGTGCTATTTGGGAAACACTGTCCTTCGTATTCCGATCTGTCTCTACCAAAAACCAGCAATCGTCTGGTATTGCTTTAATCTCTACGATTTTTGTGTTACTAGCTCCTCTCTGTATGTTTTTACCTCAAGTAGTATTTCAACCACGCTAACATAGTAAGGGATCAACGCGTTTGCATACATGGTTTTAGCCCGTATGATACATTACTTTCATCCTGCTCGCCGCATATTCTCCATACCAGCTTCAACCATGTCAATCATCTTTGTTACTCTTGACATTGTTTCGTTTGCTATACAGCTCACGGGTGGTTCTTACGCTACGCACAGTGATCCGATTGAGAAGCAGATGAAAGGAGTGCATATATATATGGGCGGTATTGCACTCCAGCAATTTTTTATTTTTATATTCCTTGGGATAGCGGCGAAGTTCCATCTTGATATGAAGAAGCTAGATCTTGGGAAAGGAGGGCAAACGGGATGGACGCGACTGATTTGGACGCTGTACGCCAGTCTGGGTTTTGTAACAGTACGTTTTGCATTTTGACCCATCGTCGATTGAATGCTTACACAAATGCAGATTCGGATCTTTTACAGGCTCATCGAATTTTCTGCTGGAAAAGATTCATCAAATCCATTACCATTTCACGAGGCATATTTCTATGCGCTGGAAGCGGTCCCAATGTTCTTTGCTATTGTGGTTTTCAATATCACGCATCCATCCAGTATAATGAAAGGACCAGACGCACAGTTACCGGGAATTAGAGCGTTAATGAAACGACGGTCGAGGAAGATGGGGTCTGAGGGCGGTGGAGAATTACTAGTTGCCAAGTCAACAACATATACAAGTGTTTGATTAATAGTTATAAAACGGGGATAAAAATAGAGGTTCAACTGTCACATTGACTACAGAGTAGGCATGGATTTCGTTTGTACGTACGTATTACTATTTATTGAAATCTGCCAAGCCTATTTATAAAGTTGATGCACTTTATAATACATGCCTGGCTCTCCCCTTCCGTGATTTTAGCCGGAACACTTGTCTCCAGTCAGCAAGAACCTCTACAAATACAAGCGCAAATTCTAAGTGACGAGTAAACCCGGTTTTAAAGGAGGAAAGTTTTCATTCTACTTAGTTCTTTCTGATCTAACTAAGAGCAGCTTAAACCTACAATGTTTCTTCCTCAAACTGCTTTCTTTCAAAAAAAGATGCCCCAACCTTCCATTATAAGATTATATTCTCTGTAAGATAAGCCATCTTGAATATTTCCTAAATACAAGCTCGCAAGCTCGCACCTCCAAAGAATATTGCTCTCGGTAATATGTATCTTCCTCTCACGATCTTCCATAGAACCTGATTTTCCAGAGGTACCGTACTTCCACCCCGTCTTACACGCCACAAAGATATATGGAGCAATTTTCACAATCTTCTAACCACTGATCAAGCTTCCCGATTAGCTCTTCGATTATTTTTATTTCAAATCTTTAACTTCATCAACTCTATCCGGTAGTTTGTTGCTTTACTTAACGACATACTCGGTTCTAAAGTCATGAGCTATATCTTGGCTGGAAATGACCGACCGGCATGGCCAATAGTACCGACGGGACACAAACCATCACTATATATATCAGCACAACAGACAGCACAAATAATGTGGCTAGAAGGGCCATAAAACCATCGAGCGAGGGGGATTACGAAGGTTTAATGTCTTGCGATTTTACGTTCAAGCTACTTCATCACAAAATCTGGCACAATAGCATCCAAAGTTTTAGCGCCTGGACTTTCCCCAAGAGCAACACTAATGCTTTAATTGGATTTAGTGAGATTTCAGCAGTCTGTTAGTCGTTTTATTCGTTTTATTCATTGAGCGTGGTTGTGTGGCAAGATATGACCCAAACAAGCCGTTGATATCTATCTGCCAATGCACTTCATGTATAGCAAAATCGCCCCAAACGCTCCCCCTTCCATCTTCGTGCACCGCGAATTGTCTAGATCTAATAGCGGTGTCTCTCTCACGTTACCATAATGTGGTGTTTGGTATGTGGGGTACCAGAGCGTTTTCTCCTCTATCCTTCTCTTCCTAATTGTATATGAATTGTTCCTGCACATGCTGCTGTTAACAGATCCAGCCTTTACATGTATTGGCCACCCTTTACAGAATGAGCGTCCAAGTAAACGACAAAAAGAAAACTTTTCAGGATACGATGCTTCTGTAGACGTAATTTTTTTATATATAGTTATTTGAATACTATTACAGTGACCGCAATAAAGGTCAAGAGTTCAACAGTAGTACCAAATCGATTATAACGAGGCTGTTAAAGAAGACAATAGCCACCAACTCCCAACCCTGAGTGTTCCTTAGCTAAATATTAACCAAAATTTCTCTTATCATTTCTCCATATTCCATCCAAACTCCCCGCTAAGCCTGAGCCAACAAAATATAGGTCACATATAACTCGGAACAAGAATGCTGGCATTAAATACCATGATAGTGGCCGCCCAAGGTCATCTCCAACCCATCTTAGGAGAAGGACGACGACACCGAACTCCAAGATCGACGACCATGACTGTGGGCCGAATGACGTCGCCGCCTCGATCTTGGAAGGAAGCCCGCAATCTCCTCCACAGAGTTCGCATTCATCTCCGTCTCCAACTTGATCTCCCATGCCCTGTTTACCCTCGCATTGTATTCGTTCGTCGCCATCGCGATTGCCATCTTATAGTCCTGCTCGGCTCTCTTCTTAGTTTCGCAAACGGGGCAAAGACTCTGCCTCGACCCAACATCTGCTCCAACTTGGTCTTCTTTCGGAACTAAGTTGCGACATGTTCTGGACTCATGCGAGTGATCACAAAGCCAGTAGAGGTATTTATGAAAGATGTGAGCTGGTTGACCAGCAGCTGGAAGGCTGCATTGCGTAGCTGTGAGCGTTAAAGTAATATATTGGCACATTTTGGACTCTTCTATGACGTCTTGATGATGTTTGAAAGATGGGAGGCTGCGGTGTAGCCTTGTGGGTAGATGCACGTAATCCGACGATGTGTTGATGCCGCAGATCGAACTTGGAAACAAGAGGGTAAGACCGGGCGAGCACTATTTAATACTGCCAGAAGGTTACGTACGCCATTGCCACTAGGCAGGTTCATCATGATTATGTTGGGGGGTTCGCAAGTTGCCTTCTCATGCTATTCTCGCCGTTTTGCAGATTTTGACAGCCACCACTTAGTTGGCACATTTAACTGTTACCGAGTTTCAGGCACAGCCTGCGGTAGGAGTCATAGGTAGAAGTGGCTGATTGGTGGCATGTGAGCTCTGGGGTGATCTAGTGTGGTTGCACATGGCTCACCGAAGAACAGGCAATCAGTATACACGTTAGTCGGAGGGCTGAGTTTTGGCCCCCATTTGGATCACGTGCCACCATCAAATGAACAGTCCTAGAGTTGGTAATCATTGTTTGAAACTTGTAGCGTTCCATGATTTCAAAGCCGATTCTGGTTGTATGATGGAGGAGTAGTGGTAGTTTGTTACACTCAAACACTTGTTAAAAGGCTAGAATATGGAGGCACTTGCTTCAAACATACTCTCCCAACAGACAAAAAACAGCATAAGAAAGCCACCTTATTCCAGAGGCATTATAGAAATTCGAATCCTGAAAAAATGAGTGCTCAAAACGGCAGAAAATAAGTCAAAGACAAATTAAGTTCGGTCACTTAGAATGATGAGAATGAGCATTTAAATTTTGGGGGAAGTAAATCTCCGCCTCTGCCTCAAGAGTAGACATTTGTATGCATAGCTTACCCTTAATCTAACCACTGAGCATAAAGTGCATGAACTCTTGATCTGTATTATATGTTAGCGAGGATTTCTCAAAACAAAGCCAGTCATACAATCGATTGATCCATCGCCATCCTTATCCACTTCTTTGATCATGGTGTCCAGCTCCTCATCGGTCAAGATTTCGCCAAAAGACTTCATGACTTTGCGTAATTCATCGAGAGAGATTGTTCCACTACCATCGTGATCAAACACAGCAAAGGCGCTCTTCATCTCTGCTTCAAAGTCGACATCCTTTGTCGGGGTTGTCATCATTTTGCAAAACTCTTGAAGTTCACAATTAGTTAAAAAAGTCAAAGGGCGAGTAGTGGAACATGCCTTCAAAGTCGATTGTCCCGTTTCTATCAGAATCAACTTCGTTGATCATGTCTTCAATCTCGGTTTCAGTTGGGTTTTGTCCTAGAGACTTCATGACCTCGTGAAGTTCTTTGATAGAAATGGTTCCTGTTGAATGCGGTTAGACTCTCTTGGAATTGCCTGACGCAGTCCCGAGTTGTTTGAAATACGTACCATCTCCATCAGCATCCTGTGCATGTTTATTAGTTTCGAAAGGGAGCGGAGTTGCCGATACTTACAAAAAGAGTAAATGCATGTCTATACGCTGCGATCTCTTCAGGTGTAGGTTGAGGCTGATTACGAGGGTTTACTGTCAGCAGTCATAAATTTATGAGCTCGATTTCACAGGAAAGGCTCACGCGAATTGGAGAACTAGGAGTCTTTCCGAGATCCATCTTGAACTGCAATTAAAATAGAAACTAATTGCAAGGAGGATATGTTAGTAATAACTTTGGGAGCCAGGCAGGGAATTCATTACATACAGCAATCAAGCAGGCTACCTAGATAAAATCTGCCCCGCAGTTCGCCAATAGACGTGATAGCACAGCAGGAAAGAGGGTTGAGAGCTGGAGCGAGTGAAGTCACCTAGCAATAGACCTCTGGGACGCCTTTTAGATAAATGTGATTGTCGAGGACGGTACGGATGGTATTGAAATAAGAGGAAGCTGGCGGGCGAGGAAAAGCAAGACTGGACCACCGTCTGCCACAACGCCAGCTCGGCTAATGGTAGCTGAAACTGTCACGTGAATTTATAATTCCTTTGGAACTCCACTTCTGTACTATCAAATAAGTCTCAAGATATTCAAAACCTTAGATTCTATAATATTCTGTGTAGTTTGGAGGTAAAGTGTTGAAAAGTTGCTCAATGAAAACATTTACAGTCATGTGACAAAACGTAACAATAAAAGTAGACTTTCTAAGTCTATCTACAACTTAACAGGCTAAATAAGCTTCGGTGAAAACATAGAATATGAAACATATCTCTAAGCTTATTGCCAGACTCTGTGATATCTTCAATGCTAGTCATCCGTTGAATCGTATGAAACTACTATGTATCAGTAGGATGTCAATATAATAAATAAGGACACATTCCCCAGCTAAACTATTCAACGGAGAGTATTGAGAGATAGGGCTTAAAGCATATTATTGAAAATGTAGCTATTAAAGAGGAAGCTCAGTCTAGCTAACTCGGAGTGACTTAATGTGAATCACTAAACTTAGGTCACGCAATCAACACAACAACCTTTAAAATAATGGCAGATCGCCGGATTTGAACATGCCTTTGATTAACAGGGTTTTAGCATCTGTCACCCCAATTCTATAGCACAATGACTAATAGTAAAATCTGACAACAACCTCGAGTAAGCAAAACAGGAAAGCCCTCTAGCTCTGTCTAATCTGCAAGGAGTTAACCTTACCTGATTCTCATTAACATAATATATTCTGCAAGGGGCGTTGAGAGCCTGCAAAAATATTCAAAAATATGTGAATTGGCTCCGCTATACAATTTCCATTGCTTGCGCAAGTTCCATTCCAGATCACTCAGTCAGGAGATTTACACCAGGATATTGTCAAACGCCGAAGCTATCTCCTACTTAAAAGGATCACCATGCAACTTAGTAATCAGAGAGCCTTCCTATAAGTGTCTCAAGAAAGCTTGGCCGTCATATATTACGCATACAAATAGGTTAATTAGGTGAACTAGCAGCATTTTCTTTTAATCAGAAGCAATAAGTCTGTTGACCCGGCTACTTGAAGTTTTGGAATATGAGATTCAATCACCTATGAAGCCGCAGTTGAAGAGTGCCAAAGTCTCTAAGATTTGGTGGTTTCTAAGTATTTACATGATGAGACTTAATTAAATACAAGTCTCCCCCAATCATCGTTGCAAATTGCCAAAAACACTCGAATTAGACTTTCGCATACTAACTATAACACTACTACCAATTGGATCGTAGATAAGTGTCTCGAGTCCTTTTCAGCCGCGCAACAGCTCCTCATCTTTTGGTTTCTACTGGAAGTTAAGCGCAACTTCCGCAGATCATAGGCAGCTACCACGGGAGCGATTGGTAACGAGTTTCACCTAGATTCCCAAAGGAGAAGAATTGAGGTTAAAGGTGATCTAATTAATAAGAACATTTAAAAGTCCACGTCTCAAGAGTTGGTGTGAAAGTGTCTCCGTGGTATTTAGTATTCTTCATCGAAAAAAACAAGCAGTACGGTATGCTACGACTACAATGAGATTGATTTCATTATATTGTCTTATGTTTAGTGACCAGAATTACCCCAGCCTCCACACAGGCGACCATTTATACATTGTCATTTACACACTGGCACCTCCGAGGCAGCACCTGCTATAGCTTTCACCGGTTGCCACTTCCTGACGACTCTCTCTGTCTCACAACTTTCTCCACGACGAGGCGACAAGTATTCTCATGGGCCTTTGTCATACTGTGTCTTACAAACGGCATAAGCGCCGAATGACACTCTACAGTCACCCTCTCAACAAGCACCCACTTGATTAGCCCTTTCCCCTCTTCCCCTTCACAATTGACCTGATGATCCGATCCAGCCTTCTCAACAAAGAACCCCCCTTTTACAATAACGCCTGCTGTTGCGTGGGCCAGAAATTTGACTCCGTTCGGCGTGTTCTGAAAGGATGCTGGGAAGGTGATGGGATATTTACCCCAGTTTCCAGCGCCAGGAATGATGATAACTGACTCGCTAACACTGTATCTTACGATAGGATCACCTGGAGAGAAGTGTGTATCCGTCGCGCCTGCCGTCGTTGTATCAATTTCTTTGTATCCAGTCGTCAAATCCTGGAGCATAATAACATTTTCGTGCTCATGGAGTGCGGTGATAAAAGCTTCCTGGGGAATTGATTCAGGAATTGCGGCCACGACTTGGAAGTTATGCGAGCTGCGTGTCATAATTGATGAATGAAAAGGTCTAACGGAGGTCTAGCTTAATGGAGATTGTGAGGAGTTGACATCGTTACTTTATGATATTACTCTCAAACCGTATCCTTGTAAGACAAAGGACTGTGATAATTTCGCGTACTAAAATTAAACTTGCGTTTTATGTCGATTGATTACCTATAAAACAAGGGCCTATTGTGCCAGAGCCGTCAAACGATCAATGTACTGCACTACCAAAACAGAAGGCGGTAACCATTTGGGGGGTGGGATGGCCGTTGAAGCGCCTTTCTCTCGATAAATGAGATGAATATGTAAAGGTAAAGGTAAAAGATATCTGAAGCTAATAAAAATGCCGAGAAAAACCATGTGCAAATAGAGATGCCCAAAGCCTTGAAACTCTCGGGGAAGACTGGTTTGACAATTTGGCAAAACATTACGTATAAGTCACCAGGAGTCTGAAACTTGTCTAGGATACTTGCTGCTTGCTAATTCATTCGCTCGGTCGGAGCAGCAGTATGGCGGCTTACATAAAGCAACACAGGTCATGAAGAGACCAGAAAACTGTTACTTTCACATCTGGTTAAAGGTGGCTTATAAGCTTGGCTCGTATCCACGTCTGAAGCTTATAACAACCGCTGATGCTACCTCAATGTTATCCATCGAAGTTGGTTAGTACCTAACAATATCACAAAAGCTGCATACATTAAATTTGATTTTCTGCTATACATTGGACAAGCACAGCCCTGAGATTCACCATTTACTAGTATTATGCCCAGAACCCTATATAAGCCGATCTCTCAACACTAGATATGTAAATCGGCGATATTTTCCACCTTATACAGTCCACCACCAGCATCACATCTAATTCTCCAAAACTCTACAAAAATAGTGGCGTCTTCTTTTTGTAATCTTCAGCTATTACTCTTTACTTTACACCTGGTACAATATGAAACTATATGCAGGGGAAGATTCCTTACGCCCTAACATAAAATCAACACACTATACAGTAGAGAAGTTACAGTCTTTCTATCGCGGACTTCCTTCGGTGGTCGTGACCATGATATCTTGCTCAATTTGCTGTATATTAGTGCTGTTGGCATATTGAGATATTTGATACTAATACGTAGTATATACGAGTTCCTGGGTACAGTCTAGCCCGAAAAGAAATTGGGATCCATTGAATGGCTAGGATTATTGAACATTCACCTCTTAATAGATTATATCTCTATATTGAAGTATGAGAAGAGTTTATAACCCACGATCCCAAGTGCCGTCCAAACGCCGCGCTTTATGCAATTTCTGAACAATTATCATCGACGACCTCTCCCAGCACCAGCACCTGGCATACCGCCTGCTCCTCCCATTCCACCCATTCCACCCATCATACCTTGCATTTGCTGCATCATAGCACCCATATCCATTCCCCCAGCTCCAGCTCCAGCACCCCCACCACCCCCTCCACCAAACATCTTCATCAAGCTCGCCATGTCAGGCATGCCACCTCCTGCACCGGCTCCTGCGCCACCAGCGCCTCCCATACTTGCCAATCGCTTTTGCATCGCCGCCATTTGTTGCTGTTTGTTGCCACCACCCATTGCCCCTTGTGCCCGTTGCATGTTCTTCATGTTACCACCCATCTTCTTTGCCATACCCTGCATTGACTTGTGCTGGCTTAGTAGATCCTCGACTTCTCGCACCATCGTACCGGAGCCGTGTGCTATTCGTGTAATACGTGTTGGTTGCTCAATAAATATCTTTCCATCGCTATCCAACTCTTTAGGGGTCATAGAGTCGTATATGTAGATCATACGCTTGAGTTTTTGTGATCCCTCTTCATCGTCCATGCCTTGCATCATGCCACTCATGCCAGGAATCATGCCTGCCATCTTGGATAGAGGCCCCATTTTCATAACGTTCGATATTTGATCTCGAAAATCTCGCAGTGTGAATATTCCCTCCGCAATATGCTTCATAGTATCTTTTTGGTCAAGTTTGAGAGATTGGACATGCTCCACTAAGCCTTGCATATCTCCCATTCCTAGGAGCTTAGATACAAACTGCTGAGGTGCAAAACGTTCAAGATCAAGCATATGTTCACCTGTTCCAATAAACACAATTGGGGTATGTGTGGCAGCAACTGCTGATATAGCACCACCTCCACTGGCATGGCCGTCTGTTTTCGTAATGATAATGGCACCGAAATCTGCTGTTTCTTTAAAAGCTTTACTTTGGGCTTCAGCCTGTTGTCCAATACTGGCATCTAGTACCATTATAGTCTGATCTGGCTTGACAGCAGTCTGGATATCTACCATTTCCTGGAATAGTGCATCTTCTTGACGATGTCTTCCACTTGTATCAACGATTATTATCTCAAATTTCTCCTTCTTGAATTTTTCTACACCTTCTCTAGCGACAACCGCCGGATCCGTTTGGGTAAGCGACCCATAATATGGAATTTTTGCTTTTGTGGCATTCTGCTTGAGCTGATCGAAAGCACCAGCACGAAATGTGTCGGCGCAAACTAAGCATGCTTTGAATCCTCTCGATTGATAATGCCTTGCCAGTTTCGTACAAGTCGTTGTCTTTCCAGCACCCTGTAATCCAACGAACATAATAACATTCGATTTTCCTTTCTTAGGTTTGAAAGGTTCCGCATGAGGATCTACAAGTTTTACTAGCTCATCGTACACGGCCTTCTGAATGAGTCTTTTCTTGTTCACGGCTGGCGCCAGCTCCTTGAAGTTGACAGATGCTTTTATTGACTTCCGTAAGTTTCCCACAAGACGTACGTTGACATCGGCTTCGAGAAGTGCAGAACAAATCTCCTTAATCATGCTATCGAACGCCTGCAATCTGTCAATTTCTTCCTGTAGTGGACTATTCAGGTTCATATTCTACCTTTTCATCGAGATTACTAGACCTAGTCAGGTCACTGACGGCAGCATTGATGCGCCGCCCCAAATCTTGAAGAACCATGGTTGCTTAAAATGCCGGACTTGTTGGGCGATATTTGACAGACATGTCTACTCAAATGTGGGCGGAGGACTGGCGGGGATGAAGCGGGGTCGGAATAACTAACGCTAGTCGGATAATAATTGATCCGGATAGCTTATCGAGCACTTGGCTTGGATTTTTTATCTGGAACTTTTCACGTAGAAAAAAAGTATATCAACTCTACGCAATGGCCGGTCAATACTCTAAGAAACGCAAGGCAGGGGAGGATATGAAAGGGAAGCCAAAGAAGGCAATCAAGAAATTCAAGAAGCAGACCGATTACGATAATGATTCCACCTCTGAATCCGAGAACGAACAACCGTCCAAAGATTTCGAAGCTGTCAACCTAAATGACTCCGAAGATGAAGAGACCACCAACACAGATTTTGTTGCTGCAGATGATGAGCCAGTACTGCCTGCCGACGGGGACGATGAATTGGAAATCACAGATGCCTCGAATTCGGATTCGGAGTCGAACTCTAATTCAGAAGAAGACTCAGATACTGAATCAAATCCAAACTTAATACGAAAACGGAAGCGCAATGATCCAGAAGCATTTGCAATGTCCATGACAAAGATTCTGGGATCGAAATTGGCAACCTCGAAGCGAAGTGATCCGGTACTTGCACGGAGTGTAAATGCATTACAAGCCAGCAAGGAAATGACAGACTTGGCGCTAGAAAAGAAGGCACGACATAAGATGCGTGAAGAGAGGAAAACAGCTTTAGATAAAGGAAGAGTGAAGGATGTTCTTGGGGCTAGTACAGCATTTGATGCTGCAAATGGAGTATTGGGCGGAGGTGTAAGTGTACAGGAGACATTGGAGCTGGAGAAACGCCTGAAAAAGACGGCACAGAGAGGTGTGATTAAGCTCTTTAGTGCAGTGAGGGCAGCACAGGTTAAAGGAGAGGAAGCGGCAAGAGACGCAAGGGTCAAAGGGCTTGTTGGTCACGGACGGCGGGAAGAAAGAGTCAACGAGATGAGCAAGCAAGGCTTCTTGGAGCTGATTGCTGGTGGCGGTGGTGGTTTAGCGAACGCAGGTGGAGTACAAGAGGCATGAGAAATCACAAAAGTCAGTTGTTGCTTATTGCATAGCGAGGCGTTAAAAGTTGCGTGTGGCGTTATATTTACATGATGAGCAACCTGCTTTCTGGTAGAAGTTGCAATTGTATGTACACAGGCATCTGACGACAGCTAAATGACTCCATATCCAGTCGTACTTTATTCCAAAGGAATAGCTTTCGTCGCCGACGTCAAAAGTTATAACACACAAATGCTGTTCCTCTGGGTGAATAGCTGAGATTTCCATATTTATCCCAAATGCCTACTGGTCCTTCAAGAACCTGACCCTGACTTCTTGCTGAAATCACTTGCTTGCAAGTTCCGTGTCATGGAAGGAAGTCTCACCCGCAGACCATCTAAACTCTCATCCATGGTGACTTGGCAGCCTAATCTTGAGGTCTCTGTTAAGCCGAAGGCAAGGTCTAGCATATCGTTCTCATCATCGTCAGGTTCGGGCATTTTGTCATAATAGTCCTCACCCTCTACTATGACATGACATGTTGAGCACGCACACGATCCCCCACATGCACCTATACCAATTAGCTTGAGCTCAACAGGCCGAGTTTGGTGAAGTACCCTCCATCTCAATATCATTTGCTTGTGCAACATCCAGTAAATTGTCTCCCTTCGAAACGGCAAGATTGATCTCTATCCCATCCTTATCCACAAAAGTGACATGCAATCTATCCCCGTTAGCCACATTCCATAGAACTTCAAGTCAGGCTCACTCCTCGCCAGCCTTTGGTGGTGACCAATCTCCATGAGACGCAGCAGGAGTTGCTGAAAATTCCCTCCGCGCGGCTGATGGTCGGGTTAATTGTCTACGTGCACACTGCCATCTAGTGTTATTTTGGCCTGGAGGAGTGAATGGACAAAGCAGTTGGTGAGCTGGAATCGTGGCATGCGATGCTGCCCGTCTTTGAGATATCTGCGAGGCCTGCACCGGCTTCCACAGACATTGTGTCACTGCTCTCCTCATCGCCGGTATTGCCTGGCTTCCTTTTGGTGTCATGTTATGGTGTTATTATATGGTAAGGTGGAGCTCCAATTAATAGGATGATATTTCGAGATTGAGAAGGGGAATCGCCGCAACAAACGCTCGAGGGCGGGGTCGGTATGTATTAAATTTGTTTGGATGGTCGAATGGTAAAGAAGTGAGCGTCCAATAACCTCGAACTACTGAGTTGCAGAGTGTTGGAAGGTATTGTTGGTTTGACATCCGGAGCTCCTCGCTGGACAAAAAGTTTACTGGGGCGTTCGGCCAAGCAAAAGCCATGCATGATTGTGGAGTTTGTTACTTCGATGACATCCTTGTCCCAAGAAATGTTGCATGACGAGAATCATCTCCAAACAAAATATTCCCTTCTCTGTAAACATCACTCATAATGGCATCCCCCGAAGGTGCAAATCCTTTACGACCCTATTATATTCCACCGTCAATAGGTATTCAACAAGACATTCCACGCTCTGGAACTACTCATGGGCTAGGTCCCAAAAATGGCAGCGCAGCCTCATACGCGTCGTCGGCTCGCGACATGTTCTCAGAGATGGATTACAGTGACTACTTGTCGAACGACTCACCGTCATCCTTGGAATCAATCCAAGAAGCCTTAAATGACTGGTTCTATAAATATACCAGTGTACTACTTGGCCAGCCCTTCGATGTAGCAAAGACGATCCTACAAGTCCGCAGCCAGGAGGTAGAAGATGAGCAGAATAAGACACGGGCAGGCAGCATGCAGTCACAGTCTTCAAAGAGCCGGGAAACGATGTATAGCGATGTAAGGATGATCGGAATTTGCAGAGAGCTTGTGTTAACACATTCTATAGTACCCTTCGGATGACTCTGAAGACGAGAACACATATTTCACCTCTGCAGCACCAAAATCACACGCCTACTCCTCATCTCGGTCGCGGCGGCGGAATAGTGAACGTTCACTATCACCCGAGCTACCAAAGCCAGCACAAATACCTGAATACCAGCTCTCCCTAAAACGACCAGATGCCTTGATGGAAGTTGTTTCACAAGAATGGACGAAAGAAGGAGCTTGGGGCGTTTGGAAAGGTACAAACACTACTTTTGTCTATACAATACTGGTGAAGACGGTGGAAAGTTGGTCTCGCGGCTTAATAGCTGCTTTAATGAACGTTCCTGATCCTGGAGCATTGAATGGGCTTGGACCTGCTGTCGATATAATAGATGCTTCATATCCGTGGGCCTCACTTGGGGTAGCCGTTGCAGCTGCGGTTGCAACTGGCCTGATTCTCTCGCCGCTGGACCTTGTTCGCACCAAGTTGGTTTCCTGCTTTCTCCCTTTTGCCCAAATTTACTAATGTTGATAAGACTCATCCTGACCCCAGTTTCTGCACCAAAACGCTCGCTCACCCACAACGTTCGCAACTTACCATCCTACTTGTGCCCAACGACCCTTATTATACCAACTATCCTCCACTCCCTCGTATCGCCAACAATTTCCCATTCCATGCCGCTCATGCTCCGTTCTCACCTAGCCGTTGATCCCGTCCTAAGTCCCGGCAAACATTCCTTTGCCAAGCTCTTCTCCCGAACACTTGAACTCTTCATCAAGTTACCTCTAGAGACGGTCCTACGACGAGGGCAGATGTCTGTCTTATCATCAGTGTCATACCGACAAGAAGTTGGTGATTTCCAAACTATGGTCAAAATAGGGCCTTACAAAGGTGTGTTAGGCACAATGTGGAGCATCACCAGAGAAGAGGGCACAAGTCAAGAACCAGTAACCAAGAATGGCAAGTCTGTCCAACGGCGTGGGCAAGGAGTTGAAGGCTTATGGCGCGGATGGAGGGTTGGAATGTGGGGTCTACTTGGTGTCTGGGGTGCCAATGCCATAGGTCCGAGTGGAAATGGGGGTGGTGAATTCTAAAAAATGCTCTTTGGCCATAGAATGAATTGTTTGACTTAGCGATTGGCGTACGGGATTGATTGGTGGTGGAGTTGGAGGAATGATACCTACTCTGCTCTACATGTGTAACGACTACTATATCCTAGAATTACCACTCATAATACGGCAATGCCATCTTAAGATATATACAGCATCTATCATTTTTAACATACTTGGTGATACTACCACTAGTTGACTAGATAGATAGCTTGACAGAAAAGTACTGCACACTTAGCCATTAGCCATATAAAATAAACCAGGACTGTGAAGCTGGATGCTAGTATACAATAGCCAGTCAACTCCTTTGCACCGCAATAAAATATTTACCTATCATAAGCAAACATTCTTATAACAATACCTAATGGAAGCCAATCAGAGAATTTTAGCATGGATACACAAAAGTCTATAAACACTCGCCTAGCCTAACGCGAGCCCCTTAATGGCAAAATACGTTCAAACCACCTTCGATATTAAATCCTCCAAGTATGTCTCTGTTATGTTTTCTTTAATGAAGTGGCAAGGTTATTTTACTCAAATGTTGAGAAACTTTCTCATCAGACATAACCATTTGGCCAGTGCAATCACGCTGCAACTAGTGAAACAATTAATGTATAACACCACTGTAACCTAATCCGCAAGATCTCTTCCTATTTGCACTACACAACCGATGGTCTCCCTAAGCACGATTTATCATTGAACATGAAATATTAGTCCACATCTGTATGTTAATTTCGCTCCTTATATCTCTACTACCTCGTGTCTGACTTTGAGAATCTCGAAAGGTTAGAAGGCTGGCAACACAGTGGCGTCCCATTTTAACGAAGGCTCTATCTGTGATATGATGTATAAAATGTAAAAGGATTACTGGGTAAAAATTCTACTTAGTGTACATTTGGTTTTCGTCGCACTTTAGCCTTGTTGATCATCACTCTTGCAGGAGGGTGCTATCTATAGTCAATACTGGAAATATAGGATACAAGATGCGGAAGAAGCGGATGAGTTTGGGACCTGTTTCGAAAAGAGCCTTTATCTTACACTTTTCTTGCAAGGTTAAGCACACCTGTAGGAAATTGAGATACATGCTGATAGTGATGATATAGATGATTTCTCATCGGTAGAAAAGGCCAGTGGTTGTTATTGTTGTCGTTGGTGGCTTTGTTTGGCAGCGGAATTTGGTTGATCACAACGAATTAAGCTCATTTGAAGTTGCTCGATGAATTTTTTAAAGAGTAAGATTAACTAATGTTGCCACTAGAGACCTTTCTGCCAATTCTACATGTCCGATAAATATTGTGTATCTCGACTATCTACCTACAATACTCAACTTGAGGCACGAAACTTTGCCGGCGAGGAAAATATCCGGGGAAAGAGCCTGATAGCAACCATCCACATGGGACACGCTCTAAAGTAGCGTGCGATATTACTGTACAACCGTGATTTTCTTAATTGGGAGAAAATGTATCGCCCAACCCGAATTAGGAACCAAACCCACGTAAGTAAAACCCAACGATATTCAATTATCAGAGCCCTAAACATAACTGGAAAACTCGTAATTCCTTGGCAACAACCGAAGCTTGAATTCTAGCAAGGAGTCAGTAAACAAACTGTAGTCCCTGTGATTATAGTTCCATCAGCAATTGTGCACGGAGCACCTAGGTAGACTAGCTTAATAAAAGCCGGAATTAGCATGCGAAAGCCTGTGGCAGCCATCTCACAGCGATTTATGGATGGCTTTGAATCGGTAACCTATCAAGTTCAAATCTACCGAAACACGATATGGAATCAGTGACTTGATCCGGATCTGCACGATGTATGAAACGTATTGTTATATGAACAGCGCATCAAATACTGAGACAAAGTATCAGATACGGTAACCCTAGCGGAAGATAGGCGTTGGATGACCGTCTTCAAGATTTTGGATTGCTTCGAATGTAGATCCTTCTGGGTTTTGAGGGTCTGTAAAGACCGTTGCAATCAATCCTCGCCCAGGTTCTCCTTTCGACTATGTGTTAGCCTTGACTTTGGCCCTAACTTTCACATTAGGTGAGAGGACTGGACTCACTTCCGCTTGGCCTGTCATGAGGAACCCATCTATGACCCCTCCAAGCTCGATGGTTGAGCAGCACATAACGCAAGTCTTGAGCCGTGCAAGAGAACGCGATCAAAGCAACAATTATTGATATTGTTCCAGACAATCCACCCTGAGCTGGACCGGTGTGACTACGGCCACGTCGATAAGTGAGTGGAAGAAGTGAACCGATCCAACTCGCATCCCTGACAGCTGTATGGTCTTGGTCCCCCATATGTTCCACATGAGTTGTATTATTGCTATGGGTAAAGATAAGAGGTAACCAGCCATCCTCGGGACCACAATAGTAGATGTCTCGAGTGCTTACATCTCCTTGAGCCGTGAAAAATTTGTCGAATCGGTTGCAGTAGAAGACAGTCGCTGCTCGGTAGTATACTGGCTCACCGGTGATTTCGTTATATGGAAGTATTGTTCCGCTGGCGTAGGCTGGATCACCCATCTCCTGGGCATACCAGTAATAATCTTCTGCGAGACTGACCGTTCCATTGTCCCATCGATAGACATCACCTGGTACAGGAGGAAAGAATCCTCGCGCAACCACCGGAGGATGCCATCGCTGATTGATTTGTCTAGGTGGCACACTGTTGGCGACTTCGGGATCATCATTTGTTGGAAGCTCGTTCACGGTGAACAGGAAGCTTGGACGCGCCATGGCTAGTGATCTTAGCCAAGCACTAGTAATATATCCAACAAATCTTGACCAGTCTTGTAAACTTGTATCGATGTGCTTGACTTGTTAGGAATTGGGGTTTAATGTTGCAATATACATTAACGTTTGAGAACCTGGGACAGAGATACCAAACTGCTTGAGAATAGTGGGAGTAGGGGGAGTATAGACAGCTCCCCAAATGATAGCCATCACAACCGGCGGCATAATCAGTGGATGTCGTATAATGCATTTCGCTGCGCGTGACGGGACCGATTGGATCGCATTCTTTGCTTTGATAGCCCATCCTAGGTTTAGGCTGCATGGAACCGCTTCCGTAGTTGATCTGGCGCCATAGAGGATGCTACGTTAGAAAAACAACTATCAGATTGAATAGTAGGAAGGTGAAGAGGATAGTTATTTTAACGTCCAATGGTCCCTTTTTTGGACATGTATTTGTGAAGGTTTGCAAAAGAGTGAGATTCTTTACCCTTGTGTCTCCTGAACTAAGACCACTTCCAATCGAAATTCAACCATCTATTTTGCTCTTGCGTAGATATGGCCATTCCAGCAGCCGCATTGCGACGCGTCCATTATAGGCTTCTTCCGATATGAACCAGGTATACATCAAACCTATGCATCGTATCCCGGTAAGAAGCCACATTCGAACCGAGATCCAGTCCTAATAGAGGGTGCGTAACACCACAACTAAAGTGCTGTAAGGTGGACATCGCGGGGTAGATACCTGAATACCACTGGAATACTTGATCAAGTATAGCTGCAATGTAAATAGTTTGCTCGAGACCTGAGGAATGCTGGAAGGTAATATTGTTGGATATTGAGGAAACCCATTGTAGTAAGGTTGAATTCGGAGTAACGCATTTGCCAAGGCTCTTTTAGTCGTTGGAGTGGTTGTAACTTGACGTCAAAAGATTTAGGAGCCTTTTCTATCGCGTACAATGATGCTGATACCAGGGGGTAAAAACACACTTTAGATGTACCGAGACCAACAGCAGCGGGCTGGGGTTGTATTTTCGGCCGACAAAAACGATGCGGCTCTGCTCTCTGATCGCTGCCCCTCTGACTATAACTTGGGCACTTGACCACCATCAGATTGTAAAGGATGGCCGGGAAAAGTCGTCTCGGTCAGACTTGATTCGTTGTCGCATTCCCGAGTTCCGATATCGAGATTGACGAATCATGACGTTTGGATTCTGCAACTGCTTTTTAGCGACCATTTGAAAGTTCAGAATGCAAAGGATGAGAGAAAGACATACCCTCATGAGAGACGACAAGGAAGAATGTTTTGAGGCTGAGTTAGGTCTGTACTGGGTCAGACACAAGTCGTTCTGATCGAGGGAGCGCTGAGCAATATATGGTTTTCTTGTTGAAGGGGTGTCAAGGGTCAGCTGCCCTACCAGGGACACTTCTCTCGTGAGCCGGGCGTTATTCCCTCCTAGCTTGGTTGCCTCGTTTTGAATTATTTTGCCTCGCCCATATGAAGACAACGAGAATCAAAAAAACAATACTTCCAATGCATGACTTTTCTGTTGAGTACCTGCAAGCGACAGCGTATAAAAAGGTCGATGTTCCTCAAGTATAGAGGTATAACACCCGCAGTATAAACCGTCCATGTTTGCAAAGCCTGAGAATCCGATTACAGTCTATTCAACAAACATCCAACTATTGCATTGATTTGATTGCATTGGTCCCCGGGTAGAGAGCATTGTTGGGGTCAAGGCCTGTGATGACAGCAAAGTCAAGACTTCAAGTAAAATGAAGTGGTGGCACGCTCGGCTATGGAACGGCCACCCAGGCTGAAAGCAGTAAGCCATTCGGATCTTCCACATGGCAATGTAACGCAATGGAACCAAAACTCGCAAGACCTTTCGTTGGCAGTAGTACCGGTTTAGTGAAATGGGGATAGTTGGAGGGACAAAGCCGGGATCTCAAGCAGAAACCCTGTCTCCACATGGATTTAAAGTAGCGAAACAGCGGCTGCCTAAGGTTTCACTAAATTCATGTGAACGAGAGTGCCGGAACTCTTCACTACTATCCTAAGTCCCGTTCCATTTATTAGAAAGTATTTAGAGAGAAAGGATTTTGCTCTAGGGTATGGTATATAGAGGGGCATATCAGAGATATGTTGATTTAAATTTCTACGTACTTGGGGTTTCAACTCTTATCAACATCAGCACTTCCATGAAAATATGTATTCAAGAGAGCAATTGTTTCGATCTTCTAATTTTCCTTCGCTCGTGGACACGGTCTGTTCAAGTTCTTGGTGCTGAGAGGTCATTCTCTAGCTATGCCTCAGCGCAACGCCTAATAATCGGGTGCTCTTAAGAAGGGCAGTGGTATCTAGGTCTGGATATTTGATATATTCCTTTCAGACTAGAGGGGATTTAGAAATCATGGTAGAGGTGAAAGGCAGAGAATTGTATTTTGTTTCGAGGTGAAACAGCTCGTGGTAATACCAGGACTATGCATTTCATATGAGGTTAGTCATATTTATGGGAACAGTAGATAGCTCACTAGAATTACATGTCAAAACTTGGAATTTTCAAATTGTAAATGGGAAGCAACTGGCAATAACAAACAATCTTTCCGTACTTAAGCGAACCACCTAAGGGGCAACCCACGTGACCTTCTAAACCCGTATATTCACCATTCGGCAATTGTGTATTGCCCACTCCATCCCTAATACGATCCGCAAAATATAATGCTACCCAATTGTATCTAAGCACTGTGTGTCAAATACGGAAGTATCAAGTGCGATTCTCTTGACTATAGGTCGCTTCAATCTAAATTCCTGCCCATCAAGTTATTGGTTTGAAGTGTCCCATACTCTAACTTAATTAATCCAGACCACAGCAACAATGCCAACAACTTAAATTTCGACTTTCTTTCAATAATTAATGATAAAGTAAAACATAATCGCCAAGTATATCTAATTCCATGAATTTTTTATAAAATGGCAATATCATCCATAAAATGGCAATATCATCCTCCTTCGAGGTGTGTTTAGTGTTTGAATTCGTAGGTCTAGCATCTCTCTACAATCTTACCGCCTATGCCTGCTGCACTGGCAGAATTTTTTAGAAAAAGTTCTGATAACCAAAAGACGACCCGACCCCACCATCCCTCACCAAGATTCAGCAAGAATTCTACCAAACTTCAAATGGCCTCCATTACTCCAAAACCGATACACAGTCTTATCATAGATGCAGGGCCTATCATTAAAAATGACCCTTCCATTTCAACTCTCCTTGGTCAAGCCGAAATCATCTACACCATCCCCGCTGTCGTCGAGGAAATCCGAGATCCAGTTACAAGGTCACGAATAGAGACAACGCTATTACCATTCCTGAAACTGCGATCACCCCAACATGCTAGCATAAAGATTATTACCGACTTTGCGCGGAGGACTGGAGATTTAGAGGTTTTGAGTCGACCGGATATACATTTGATGGCTCTGGCATATGAGTTGGAATGTGAGCGAAATCATGGAGATTGGCGATTAAGGACTACGCCTGGACAGAAGAGACTGAATGGCGCACCTCCAACATCGATTGCTGAACTAGGTCCAGGAAAGGCTGAACTCCCTGAACCGGTTGAATCATTTGCGCCTGTGGCTGTTCCCGAAAGTAGAGGGGCATGGGGGACTACTGTTCCAGTATCAGATGCTGAGCCGACCGTTTCAATAGAAGATTCACTAGAAAGTACTCATATATCAGCTGAGGGAACCACTGGACAACCTACACCTGTAGAAACTATGCAATCTGTGGATTCCGGTGAGCCTATTGCAGAAACTTCCGGACCTGGTGAAGCCGATGAGACTGTGACAGAAATTTCCGAGTCAGAAGAATCTGACGGAGGAGAATGGATTACACCCGCAAATCTCAAAAAACACCAAGCAAAAGAGACTGGTGGAGATGTGGTTCCAGAAGAGGAGCCAAAGACTATGCAAGTCGCACTCATTACTTCTGACTTCGCTATGCAAAACGTACTTCTACGTATGAATCTTAATCTTCTCTCCCCATCATTACAAAGAATCCGACAACTCAAAACTTGGATATTGCGTTGCCATGCCTGTTTTATTACAACAAAAGACATGAGCAAGCAATTTTGCCCTCGATGTGGCAAAGATACATTACTTCGAGTCTCATGTTCTACGGATAAGGATGGCAAATTTAAAATCCATTTAAAGAAAAACATGCAATGGAGTACAAGAGGCAATGTCTATAGCGTTCCTAAGCCAGTTGCGGGAACTTCAAGTGGGAAATTGGTATCAGGTGGCGGGAAGGGGGGATGGGGTCAGAGTTTGATTTTGGCTGAAGATCAGAAGGAGTACATAAACGCCATGACCACTTCAAAGAGGAAAAAGGAGAAGAATCTGATGGATGAGGATTATCTGCCTGGCATCCTGAGTGGAGATCGAGGGAGAGCCGGAGGGAGAACCAAGGTTGGGGCTGGAAGAAATGTGAATTCGAAAAAGAGGATTTGATTTTTTTAAAATGCTGGCGTCCAAAAGGAGCATCACGGGTTATATATCGGGAGTCTGGAGTCATGGTAGGATATAGAAGCAATAGCGTAGTATTATGAGTTAAAGTTCTCAAATAGCTAAGTCCGTGGCTTATCGAATTTATATCAAAACTATGCGTTCTGCCCCATACGCCAAACTCCTACAAAATATTTGTCCAACTCCGCCCATATCTCCCGTCAGGCATCTCTCGCCATTTGATAGCACCCCGATTTTCTTTCCTTCCGCGATTACTGTCCTAGAACCTTGAGATCCTCTGTGATATCGTTAGCAGCTATTCATTCTTATTTTCCTTGCGCCTGTATTCTCAAGCTATCCCTCTCTAAAAGCCAAGCATAAAACTCACTTTGTTGCGTAATCAACAATCCATATCGCTTCTTCAACGTAACGCGATGTCTCGAGTACTTATCATCTGGCGAAAAGCGAGCAGGGTGGGCAGATTTTGAGACTTCTCCGGAAACCACTTTCTTGAGGGTGTATTGGCGAACGCCATTCGAATCGAGGGTGTACATGAGATGCATTTTGAAAGGTTTTTTCTGCTCAGGTTAATTGCGCTCCGTGCATGGGTTGGAAAGGGGGAATCACCTTGATTTGCGAGATAAAGATTGGTTTGCGGAATTCTTGGACCTAGAACTGAACTTTCATGAAGATAAATTTTGGGTTTGCGGGTGATGCGGGGGCTAAAGAGGATTAGGAATAGTGCATAAGTCACGTGATGACTGAATTCATTGGAGTATCTCCATATCACCTCTCTTCTTTATTATCAGGTTATTCGTGTAATATATCTTAGAGTCCAGTTTGGATACACCGACCCTTTGTCAGCCATTATGGCCGTTCTACACCGTCCATATCTCCGGAGCAAGTGTCACATCCTTCCCCATGCATTCCACAAAGCAAGGCATGGGGAAGCGCGGGAGCCGATGTACTTTCGTACAATGATGGTAGAACGCCGGTCTGCGGTGGGATTCCGGCTCCCGCATTCCATATCCCACCCAAAACCGAGCCTCCCACTCGGTATGGCTCACCCTTATGGTGCAATTATCACAACATCTGTTGCTAAAGTACACCTACAATAGTGATTTCACAATTCATATATCTGGATTGGAGCCGCCTATAGTACCAAGTGCGTCCACCCAGACGTGTTAGTCCACTTTTGATCAAGGGAATTTCACAGCAGAATGCTACGGAATATCTTCTGGAATTACTGTACCAAAAGCTGAGTGGGCGATGAAGCTTAATTATTAATATGTTATGGATATAGGCGATATGGTGATACGTTATCTCCATGATCAGATGTATAAGTAGACGTCTCCTGCCTCGTAGTTGACATTCCCCATCCAATTTAGCCACTGCTCTTTCTATACATTCCCCAACTCAACTTCGTCCAGTAAGTAGCCACTCCTCGCTGCCAACAAAGATGCACATCACCAGATATTTAGATTCTAACCATCAGATCTAGTTATAGCCTCAACATGTCTATCAAAAACGTAGCAATCACAGGTGCTAATAGTAATGTCGGTGCTCCACTTATAAAAGCACTCGTCGACTCTGGAGAATTTGTCGTCACTGTTCTTGCCCGTGCAAGCTCCCAAACATCCTACCCAGAGTCCGTGAAGGTCGTTGTCGTTGATCTCGAGTCCGTAGAGTCTTTGACTGCTGCTCTTAAAGGACAGGATGCTGTTGTGTCGACGGTTGGCGTGAGTCTCCTCATAATCTGTTTTCTTTTGCGTTGTTTCAGTGCTTCAAAGCATACCGTGACTGATCTAGCATATGATAGATGGCTGGAATTGAAAATCAAAGCATTGTCATCGATGCTGCAATTGCAGCCGGTGTGAAGCGATTTCTTCCGTCGGACTTTGGTAGCGACTACGAAAACTCCAAGACTAAGCTGCTACCAATTTTTGGACAGAAGGTTGTAATTCGTAATTACCTCAAGGAGAAGGCAGCTGCGAATCCGGACTTTACATATACTTTCGTAAGTTATCAATATCTCACACCCACTAATCCTCTGCTTATTTCCAACGGGAACTAACGTCTGCAAAACAGGTAGCCAACGGTGTTTTCCTCGACTGGGGCATCAACGTCGGCTTTATCTTCGCATTGCAAAGCGAGGAGCCTCGGATTATAGGAAACGGAGACATCCCAGTTAGCACCACCACACTCCCTAGCGTTGCACAAGCCATCGTAGGGGTTCTCAAGCACCCATCCGAGACTGCAAACCGCAGCGTATATGTGGAAGATCTGAAGATCACGCAAAACAAAATCCTCCAACTGTTACACAAGGTAGCCCCGCACAAGAAATATACTCCGAAGTATGTGGAGGTCGACGAGATCAAGAAGGATACAGATGAGAAAATTGCCAAAGGGGATTATAGCCCTGAAGTTATGTTTGAATATCTGTATGTAGGTGTTTTTGCGAAGGGTTACGGTGGTGCGTTTGAGAAGCTTGACAATGAGTTGCTGGGCTTGAAGGGAATGACGGAGAAAGATGTTGAGAAACTTTTGGAAAAGGCTGTGGCCGGTGCTGAGGTATGAATGTAACTTATGAACTTCCCAAGAAGCAATGCAGGTTTCTCTGAAAAGACTCTTCGACAATTGAATCTACAATCTATGAGCATATCGAAGGAGTAGTTCGTTTATAATGTTTCGAATTAAATGATTTCAAATAATTGCGCATCACTACCCACTCCAAACCAACCGTCCTTAAAAGCCAAATCTTCAACATTGACGCCTTTAGGATGAGGACTAGGTGCTTTGCGGAAAGTCTCAACCGCTCGAAAATATCCAACCCTTTTGTAGGTATTAGGAGTTCTAGTGTTTTCTAACATAATTCCTGAAATATGTAGTGCATATGGTGCTAGCAATGTTTCATCATCTCCGTTGATACTATCTTCATTTGTATAGAACAGGCTGCTTAGAAATCGTTGTTTTTTCGGCCGATGAGCGCCCTCTACTTGCACGCGGAGGTAAACAACATTTTCAGGCTGGAAGGTTGAGTTATCTGGCCATTGACAGATAAGTGTTCGAGGAGGCTGTTGCGTAGTCATCTCAACGGCCGATAAGATTGCACCATCTTGTTTTTGGGTAAATATGTCTTCCACCAGAAGCACTGTACCTGTAGCTGCTCTAAGCTGTCCCGATACAGATGCTAAGGTAGGTGAGCTCGAACCTGCATGATAAGTTATACAATTTACCTTCGTCGAAGAATAGCCGTTCTCAGGATCAACTCCTAGATCGATTTGTCTGGAGAACTCAGCTACAACATTCTTCACAGCATGCGGACTGTCGGGATCAACGACAGGATGGATAGGCCATCCGCCATCATTAATCGGATGCCAGAACCCTATCGACATATTCTCCGCATTTGGCGGTGCATATTGAATTGGCTTCTCTACCACCGCCCAGCACCAAGATGGGATCTCAGACTCGCTATATACAGGTCGTAAAGATGCATGAGGTACCCGCCAAAGAAGATGGGCTGGGAAAAATTGTCTCCACAGACCAGAAACACATTCCAACCCTGTTTGCTCTTCATAGTATTGGATTATCCCATGGAAGGCCATTAGTCTATCCGATTCGTGGGTTAAATCCATTTGACAGTATTTCTCGACGGAAAATTGCCATCGCTGCGAAAAGTCTTTTAGTGGATATTTGGCATCAAGTTGGAAGGGTCGTGCAAATCCTTCGTCAAACCCGAATGAGAAGGATGCCTCTTCATTTATTTGGTAGCCATAGTCGCACAAATGTTGTTCGTGGCAATCCCAATAAACGGCGTTTGAAGAAAAGTGTAGGACACGGGGGCTAAGATATCGTTCTTGGAGGACCCATGCACGAGTGTTTAGTGGTCCTTTTCCAACATCACGTCTATATCTCGCAAGAGGTATCGTCTTCTCAAGCCCAACATAGATCCCATGTGTCTCATCGCCCCATACTTGACATCGTTCATTTTTCAAAGTATTTCGAATACGGAAAAGTCCACCGTCTCCTCCGGTTGATGCAGTTGCTGCAAGCGTGCAGACAGAATTCCGATATATGTTCCCCATGAACTCTGATTCTATCTGCCAGTCAGACTTGGAATCTTGGATAATGCATAGAGAGTCAATCCATATAAATTCGTAGCCCAGGCGGCGAACTAATGTCACTGCATCCTGAAAGGTCTTTGATAAGGAATGGAACGGGATGGCCTTCTTGAATGATTCCAAGTGATCGGATTCCAACCTCAAAGGCATCGTTTGAGTTCCCCAACAATGACTGAGAGTCAAGTAATCGGGCACTTGCGTTCCCGATTCGGTCTCGTACAAAAACGGCTCAGCTGTCTTGGATCCTACTGCTACCAACCTCAACGGATGTCCTAAACATATCGCTTTAGGCTTTGTACAGCCTTTATGATCACAAAGGCATTTGTTCAGCCACTGCTTTGCAATATTGACGTTGGCGTTCGATGCTGTACATGGACCCATTTGGGAGAAGCTACCCGATGTAGGATCTTTGGCAATTTTGCGCTTAATTTTGGGAATAGCTAGGTGTTCTTCCAACTCATTTCCTATTCAAACTCAGTTTAGTGCAATAGGTTTCTCAATAACTTAGCCTGTATGAGCTATGAAATCTGACCTACCGTCTGCCCATTCATGATAAAGTCTGAATGAAGTAACTTCCCCATCGCCGTTATTTCCTATTCGTACACCCAGCTGAGCCTCACCACTCTCCCCGTATACATAATCAAACCTTACACTGATCACCATCGATACCCCTTCGTCGCCAAAACACCTAACATCTTCATCTGCCCCATTCGTTCCAAAAAGTTCACATAAATGGCACCCTTTCGTAAATCTCCTTGCCTTGAAAACATACTCCCAATTTAAACTTTCGGAGGCATCGCCGTCCCATAAATGAGAACCTTTTTCCAGTTGCCGTTTAGAGACTTTGCAAAACTGAGATGAGGGAAGACTGAACAGCCGAATCCAGTGGCATCGGGAGACAAAGCTATTGCATGCTACACAGAGCGAGCTTTGAGCGGATGTGGGACTGGGATGACAGGGACATTTGAGAGTAGGATGATTCGGTGGGAGAGTTGGAGTACGTGTCAATGATAGTGGATTTGAGGGTTTAAAAGAAGAAATTATAGAATTTGAAAGCCATGATGTCAAAGGCATCATTAATAAGTAGACTTAGATTTACCGAAACGAGGAAATCAACAATTAATGTCAAACTAGCTAGTGCAACCCACACAACCGCATTGCATTCGTGATGATGTAAGCTCGGTTAAATGCACCCATGTCAGGGGCTACACTGCACTGCTACCTTACACCTTCAACAAGAGATCTACTCTGTCAATGCCCCATGCTGTTGGTGAACAGCCATTCTCCCTCAAACCTGAAAAAGGTTTTGGGTATGGGTATACTATTGACTGCTGAATACCAACTTGCGACAACCTGTTCCATTCACTTATCATGTACTTCGCACGTATTTCAGATAATGCACAGGACAAGCGTCAATTAATGAGATAAATATGGGACTAACTATACTTAAGACCCTCTTGTCCAGGCGATGCTAATCCACATATTTATGTCCTTAAGCACACAAATAGATCGCGAAAAAGATTTCCTTATTGCGTTCTATCTTGGGCCAAGTCCACTGTAAGTATCCTTAGCCCCATGTACCGTAATATAGGCTCAAAAGCGTATAGCACATCAGCCTACTATAACTATTTGAAACAGCTTATCTTGGTAGCTAAGGTTCATGCAAGCCCAGCGTGGCAAGAATGGTCATTGAAAGCTGCAGGACTAAGAGAATTCGGTCTTCCAGCACTTGATAATGAACTTAGGGAGATATTCATCCCAACGATACAACGGATTGTAAAAGCAACTACTTCGAAACTCAATAGGGAGTACTCTGTTGGCAAGATTGTTGTTTTTCACCATCGAGTACATCGGATGGAAGTTTGGCTTGAAGATAATTTAGAACCTACGTCGCGATACTATGCGCAACCTCCTTTACCTCCTATCACGAAATACCAAGATGTCTATAATCCTCCTCTTTTCACCACGTCAATAGCGCTTCGCTACTGGCATACAACCTCATGGCCCCGGAATCTTTTGGCACTACAGATGACAAAGCTGGGTGGCCTACAATTGTCGCAGAAAACTCGCGATTCATGGAGGATGAAGAGTTTACCGTTCTCGTCTCTCTGGAGTCGAAGTTCCTACAGCTTAGTATTTCTTGTCAAGAGTTGGCATACCACCTTTGTCCTGAGATGAAGGCAGTATTTCCCTACAATGGCGATTAAGCTCTACTAACCATAACAGAAAGAGAAGCCATAGAAAATTTGACCAAAACCATCTCAGAGTTTGTAAATTCGTACATGTCACCCAAGTAGCAACACAAGCTCCGTATCATAGTCTTAATAGGTGATGCGTCTGCGAGTGCTGTGAGTCTTATACACCGAGCGTTGCCGCTAAGCTTCCCAAATTTGGAGCCTTGCAGATTCAAAATGGACCTTGATCCCGCTTTTGTGCCTGCCATCGGGGGTGCTCTTCATGATTTAGATCAAGAAGAAGTCATTCGTAAAATCCAGCGAAGAGAGGCGGAACATGAGAATTGGGTGTTGTGTGCTAGTGGAATTATGGCTCGCAATGAACTGTTGGGATTAGGTTCTGCCGCCGAGGAAGCATGTATCCCGGATACTTGCACATGGTAGACAAACTCTCTTACTAAAGATTTAATTTCCTAAGGAGTTGAGGAGTCAGGGACTACATGTCTTTTTCCAAGCTCTGACGACTCACGTATATTATCTACCCTGCGGCTTGGTATTCCTATCTAAACATATACGCATAAACCTTGTTGAAATAAGGGTATGAAATGTAAAAATACGAATGAAGTGTGATCAATTGTGTAAGGACTTCAACGTTCATTTGCACTTTCCCCAAGCACAAGTAGTATTTAGAAAGGCACTGGATTGGAAGAGATAATTAAGACACTTTTACTATCATAAGATTCATAGATGGGACTTGTTAAATTGTTACTTGATCTTGCAGGTTAAGTAGCTATTACTTATGAATAACTACTGAGCCAGTGAACCGAGAGGGTGGCTAGTGCACTTAAGCTTTAATGCCTCCAAAGCCAAAACGGGTGCACCATAAGATAAAGGCTAGAAATTAGATATTTTGGATACCACTGTCATTCTTTTACCCTGTACTCGTCAGCCTATAAAAGCTCAATCGCAGCAATGGAAGTTTGGCTCGCAAGAAAGGCCCAATAAAACGGAGTACTGTCAATATTTTGTCTATAAAACCGTTCTCGTCATTCAACTTTTACCTGTTCGAATTTGAAATTCAAAACATTCCATTTCACCTCTCGGAAATTCTACACGCACTCAGGAGGATCTACAATGTTCCAGATTTGGAGGTAAGATTGACTTGTAAAGCTAGAGGGTATGAAAATGGACATCACGTGATTGCGTTGTGTTTAAACGGATCGTAAATAGCTCATAAGACAATTCCCCTTTCATGCTACCAAGATTTATCTGAACCCTTTGTGCGTTCTAGATCGTGAATGACTGACAAATACCTATATTGGGATTTAGCCCCCAATGCAGACAGCCTTGTTATTTATTCTGTAACAGTGTTTACATCTTGAGACACGAAGTCGGAATGTTTCGCCGTTACCCAAATTTGTAGTTTTAGGACGATTGTATTACGACGACTCATCTCTGAGTAGAATACTCATCACCTATGAAAAATAAGCGAGGCGTCAAGAGACACAATGGAATTGTGAACTGAGGTATCGCTAACCAAACTAGGAATGCAACAATGCCAGGCTGGGAATGCCATCACATACGCGCAAAAACGCGTTTAAATGCCAATTATTCATTGTTCAAAGATGTCTTCCAACCATTTTATTTCTCAGTTGGATTTCATCTATTCAATTCCAGCCCATGGCTGGCTGGTAAGTATTTAGGAAGGGATAGGCTTCCCATGCTAGAAGCCATACTCAGTTACATGCAACCTTCGCATTAAGTTTATACTTCCTCAACATTTAAGAACAAAATACCCTGCCTTGGTGGTGACATTTATCCTGTAGGCGTGGCTTGCTTAATACCTTTATCCGTGGTGTCTCACATCGAGTCGCAGAGGATAAACAGAACAGAACATCAACCTCACCTCGTCATTTTGACATTCACTCTCGAATACTACAACTTGGTAGTGAGATTGAGAGCCGTATAAGAAGATGGGGGACTATCCCGAAGTGAAAGAGGCGTTACCGGTGACCTATGCAACAAAATCACGAACGGCAATGCTCTTGACACCAGCAATCGTGACTGGAATGGTAGTAGCGCTGACAATGGCTTCGATAATTGGAATAGCTGTCGCAAGCATTGCATTTGCCTTGAATTCTTTCAAGACGGAAAGTGCAATTGCGGCCCAAGGGCTGTTACTACTAGCGGTAAGCATTTTCTGATTGCGCAAGAAATTCAAGACTGATGCAAGTCGCAGTGCCTCTTCTCGATATTATATATTGGCCTCCATATACAAGCCGCTATTGACAACGAGCCCGTAGGAGTTATAAGACCGCCAATAATCAAAATACATGGGATGTGTTTTATTGCGGCACGAGTTGCCGCGCTGTTCTGGATCATTGCGATGATCACTTGTTGCGCAGTGATCGCAAAGCCATCCGCATGTGTGGTTGCGAACAGGTCCTGTAAACTGCAGGCAGTTTCCGTCTTTGTCTCCATATTTGCGTTGTACGTTAAGCGAGCCCGGCGATATAGATTTGACTAACGCTAATAGATTTATCACTGGAATTATATTAACTTC
>Ga0247734_1000430_pt1 | contig 37182 bp, 31 predicted proteins | sample UWRJL103311B2_FD_180933 | JGI IMG/M metagenome (GOLD analysis project Ga0247734, IMG submission 180933) | Plant litter microbial communities from Arlington Agricultural Research Station in Wisconsin, United States - UWRJ-L103-311B-2 | ecosystem: Environmental > Terrestrial > Plant litter >...
TGTAAATTAAGGCTGCGGTAAAATATCACCGTAAAACATTTTTCTCTTTACCTTTACCGCATGGAAGCCATCAACTGGAACGATTTTGAAAAGGTAGAACTGCGTGCAGGTACTATTATAGAGGCATCGGATTTCCCCGAAGCGCGGAAACCGGCCTATAAACTAAAGGTTGATTTCGGCCCGCTTGGTATTAAACAATCCAGTGCGCAGATCACTAAGCATTATACTAAGGAGGAATTGCCCGGCCGGCAGATAGTGGGCGTGGTGAACTTCCCTAAGAAACAGATCGCTACGTTTATGTCGGAATTTCTGGTGACAGGCTTTGCCGATGAGAACGGCGATATCATATTGGCCGCTATTGATAAACCCGTGCCCAACGGCAATAAACTCATTTAATATGTTTTTTACCCATTGGATAATTGGTCCGCAATTTTTAGGTATGATATTCCTGTTAGCCGGGCTCATCCAGAGATGGTACCCGCCTAAAAAGATCAACGCGCTGTATGGCTACCGAACTGAATCATCTATGAAAGACCAACAAAGCTGGGACGAAGCCAACCGGTACTCCACTGCTTTGATGATCAGATACGCGTGGATAATGATCATAACAGGCGCTATCATCACCCTTGCCCTGGCTCAATTAACCATTAGCGAAGATGCCTTTATATTAAGCAAGGTAGGGCTGATGATAGGCGGGGCCGTAGCAATGGCTGTATTCCTGATCAGGTCTACAGAAAAACGTTTAAAAAACTTCAGCAATAAACCCTGATGAGATACTATACTTTCGGTGATGAGCCGGCCATATCGCCCGATGAATTTTTTATGAACGAAGCCCTGAAAGAAGCCCGCCAGGCCATGCAGGAAGACGAGATCCCGATAGGTGCAGTAGTAGTTTGCAAAGGGCAGATCATCGGCCGTGGCCATAACCTTACCGAGCGATTAAATGATGTATCGGCACATGCCGAGATGCAGGCCCTTACCGCCGCAACCAACTCAATGGGCGGCAAATACCTGCCGGAGTGCACCTTATATGTAACTATGGAACCCTGTGTAATGTGCGCCGGTGCATCCTACTGGTTCCAGATAGGGCGGATAGTTTTTGGCGCTTATGATGCCCGCCGCGGTTTTGGCCGCCTTAACCAAACCATTACCCACCCCAAAACCCTCATAACCGGCGGCATCCACGAAAACGAATGCGCACAACTGGTGAAGGATTTTTTTAAATCGAAGAGATAAGGGAGTGGGGAGTCGGGAAGTCCGTAAGTCCGAAAGACAAATGAGGTAAGGTGTCCGTCTTTAGGATCTACCATTTTCCCGGCTTGCGGACTTATCATACGACACATTCGTCCTTCTACCTTTAGGATTTCTTAACACATTCGAACTTTCGGTCTTCCGGACTTTCCGACTTCTTAACACATTCGTCTTTCGGACTTACCGTCTTCCGGACTTTCCGACTTCTTAACACATTCATCTTTCTGACTTACGGTCTTCCGGACTTTCCGACTTCTTAACACATTCATCTTTCGGACTTACGGTCTTCCGGACTTTCCGACTTCTTAACACATTCGTCTTTCAGACTCCCGGTCTTCCGGACTTTCCGACTTCTTAACACATTCGTCTTTCAGACTCCCGGTCTTCCGGACTTTCCGACTTCTTAACACATTCATCTTTCGGACTTACGGTCTTCCGGACTTTCCGACTTCCCCCGACTCCTTAACATATAAATGACATTCTTTTAGAACAAATAGTCCTTTGTAACCTTATATTTGTTCATCACATTTGTTTAACCTTTAAAATAAATATTATGGCATTTACACTACCGGCGTTACCATACGCTACCGATGCACTGGAACCGCATATTGATAAAGCTACTATGGAAATTCACCATGGCAAGCACCACCAGGCTTATGTTACCAATCTTAACAAAGCTTTGGAAGGTAAACCAGAGGCTGACGCTAAAATTGAAGACATTATCAAAACCATCTCTAAGTTTCCGCCTGCAGTGCGTAACAATGGTGGTGGCCACTATAACCACACCATGTTTTGGACATTATTATCTCCAAACGGTGGCGGTGAGCCAACCGGCGCTTTAGCTGATGCTATTAAAAGCACTTTCGGTTCATTTGCCGATTTTAAAACTAAAGTATCAGAAGCTGGTGCAACACGTTTTGGATCGGGCTGGGCTTGGTTAATTGTTACTGCCGATAAAAAACTGGCTGTAACTTCAACCCCTAACCAGGATAACCCTTTAATGGATATTGCCGAAGTAAAGGGTACACCGGTATTAGGTATCGACGTTTGGGAGCATGCTTACTACCTGAAATACCAAAACCGTCGCCCTGATTATTTAGCAGCGATATGGAATGTGATCAACTGGGCACACGTTTCTGAGTTATACACAAAAGCTATAGCTTAATCTCACCCTCTTCTTTTACGGAGAGATTACCATACAAAGAAGCGGCAGGTTGGAAACAATACTGCCGCTTTTTGATTAAGCCTCACCTAAATCCTCTCCAAAGGAGAGGACTTAAAAACAATAACACCCTCTCCCCTGGAGAGGGCAGGGTGAGGCTTTATACATGTAATTTTAATTCTACCCCTATGAAAGCAATCGTCCTCGAATCCGCGGAAAACCCGCTGGTATATAAAGAAGTTGAGAAACCCACCATTGAGCCCGGAGAAGTGTTGGTGCAGATGAAAGCCGCCGCCTTAAACCGCCGCGACTACTGGATAACCGTTGGCAAATACGCAGGTATTAAATACCCCACCATTTTAGGTGCTGATGGCTCCGGCGTTGTTGCCGAAGCAGGCGAAGGTGCCGAAGAATGGCTTGGTAAAGAAGTTATCATCAACCCATCGCATAACTGGGGCGATAGTCCGGATTTTCAGGGTAAGGATTTTAAGATATTAGGTTTACCCGAAGACGGCACGCTGGCCGAATATGTAAAAGTAAAAGCAGAATACCTATACCCAAAACCAGCCCATTTAAACTGGGAGCAGGCCGCCGCGCTACCTTTAGCGGGTTTAACCGCCTACCGGGCGCTGTTCACTAAAGCGCACATCAAAAAAGGCGATAAAGTTTTAATTGTTGGTGTTGGCGCAGGTACAGGCACTTTTCTGTTACAATGGGCATTGGCCGCGGGCTGCCCGGTTTTTGTGACATCGGGCAGCGGTGAAAAAATTGAACGTGCCAAGCAGTTAGGCGCGGCAGCGGGTGTAAACTATAAAGCACAGGACTGGGCCGAGGAACTGAAACATTTCTCGGGCGGTGGTTTTGATGTTATAGTAGATAGCGCCCTCGGCCCTGATTTTGCCAAACTGCCCGACCTGTGCAATCCCGGCGGCCGTATTGTTTTCTTTGGCGGTACCGCAGGCAACATTCCCGAACTAAACGGCAGGGCCATCTTTTGGAAACAATTGCAAATCATGGGCACCACCATGGGCACAAAAGAAGATTTTGAAGCAATGCTGAACCTGGTGAATACCCATAAAATTGTACCTGTAGTAGATGAAGTGTTCCCGATTACTGAGGCAAAAAAGGCTTTCAGTAAGATGGAAAGTTCGGCACAGTTTGGTAAATTGGTTTTAACGGTTGGGTAGATGATGAGTTGATAACTATTCTTTTTTATATTGATAAACAGTCAATTTACCGGTATAATCATTGGCGGGCGATGGTTTAAATAATAATCTACTAATTTTGTGGACATTCTTTAGCTATGATCAAAAAACCTATCGCCCTGTTATTAAAAGAATCTAAGGAAGAGGGCGAGCATGCGCTTAAGCGTTCGCTTGGGCCGGTTAACCTTATTCTTATAGGTATCGGCATCATCATCGGGGCCGGCTTGTTTTCCTTAACGGGGATAGCTGCTGGGCAGCATTCGGGCCCGGCGGTTACTATCTCGTTTTTAATAGCCGCGCTGGGCTGTACTTTTGCAGCCCTGTGCTATGCCGAGTTTTCGGCCATGATCCCTGTCTCCGGAAGTGCCTATACATACTCTTACGCCACCATGGGCGAGCTTTTTGCCTGGATCATCGGCTGGGACCTGATGTTGGAATACTCCGTAGGGGCCGCTACGGTGGCCATCAGCTGGTCGCAATACCTTACTAAATTTTTGTCCTGGTTTGACCTGTACCTGCCTCCGCAGCTTACCCTTTCACCTTTCGAAACCGCAAAAGCTGCTAACGGCGATGTGGTAAGCGGCATTATTAACCTGCCGGCGGCACTGATAGTAATATTGGTTACCAGTATCATCATTCGGGGCACTAAAGGCTCGGCATTGGTGAATGCAATTATTGTGAGTTTAAAAGTTGGGGTGGTACTGGTGTTTATAGCCGTGGGCTGGTCCTTTATTAACCCGCAGAACTATCATCCTTACATTCCGCAAAACACGGGTGTTTGGGGCACGTATGGCTGGTCGGGTATTTTACGGGGCGCGGGGTTGGTTTTCTTTGTGTTTATTGGCTTTGATGCGGTATCCACCGCGGCGCAGGAAGCTAAAAACCCGCAGCGCAATATGCCCATCGGGATCATCGGCTCATTGGTAGTTTGTACTATCCTGTTTGTGATCTTCGCCCACGTAATGACGGGGATGGCCAACTATAAAGAGTTCATTGGCTCGGGTGCGCCGGTAGCCATCGCTATCGAAAAAACACATTACCAATGGCTCAGCAAGGCTATTGTACTGGCTATATTAATTGGATATACTTCGGTGATATTGGTAGACCTGCTGGGGCAGTCGCGGGTGTTTTTCTCCATGTCTAAAGACGGGCTGCTGCCCAAGATCTTTTCTGATATTCACCCTAAATTCCGCACACCCTGGAAATCCAACATATTACTTTGCGGGTTTATTGCGCTGTTCGCCGCGTTTGTGCCTATCCGCGTCGTGGGCGAAATGACGAGCATCGGAACATTGCTGGCCTTTGTAATGGTTTGCGCAGGCATCCTTATCTTAAGAAAGCAGCAGCCCGATGTACACCGTCCTTTTAAAACACCATGGGTGCCGCTGATACCTATACTGGGCATTTTAACTTGCTTTGCCATGATGACCTTTTTGCCTGGTGATACCTGGCTGCGCTTAGTAATTTGGCTGGCAATAGGCTTGGTGATCTATTACACTTATGGGAAAAAGAACAGCGTGCTGAGGAAACAAATGGAAGGGAAAAACGACTAATAGATGAACGGGAAGCTACTGAGTTTACGGGTTGATAGTATTAAATGGGAGCTGCCAGGTACCGCCACCTTCTATTTAAGCCCAACCACCAGTGAACGTGTAAGTTATAAAGCTGGGCAGTTTATTACGCTGGTTTTTGATCATCATGAACACGAAATCCGACGGTCGTACTCCTTAAGTTCATCGCCGGATGAAGACCTGCTGGCTATTACCGTTAAGCGGATTGACAACGGCGAGATCTCCCGTTTTCTGCAAACCAAAGTAAAGCCGGGCGATATCCTGTATGCAGTACAGCCCGCCGGTAGGTTTTTAATTGCTGATTATGAGGCCGAAAAAGATATTTTTTTATTTGCCGGTGGCAGCGGCATTGTGCCTGTGTTCGCCCAATTAAAGTACATACTTAACCGGCCGGGTAATAGCAAACTGCACCTTATCTACAGCAGCCAAAGCAAAGCCTCCATTATATTTGCCAATGAATTGAACGAACTGGCCGAATGCTTTCCCGACAGGCTGAACATTATCCACATGCTGAGCAGTGATGCGCGGCGGCTGAATAATATTGTGGTAGAACAAACGGTTAACCGGCTTGTACATTTTGAACGCGATGATGCTGAGTTTTACCTTTGCGGCCCGTTCCCCTACATGCGCATGATCAGCCTTACACTGCATTTTATGGGCATTGCTGATAAGCAGATCAGAAAGGAAAACTTTGTGTTGGAAACGGTACCTGTTACCGGTACTATGCAAACCTATCCGCCCAAAAATATCCGCATCAATTTTGGTGGCGAGGAGCACAACCTGATAGAAGGCGAAAATCAATCTATCCTACAAACGGCCTTGCAAAATAACATCCAGCTACCTTATAGCTGCCGCCATGGCATCTGCTCGGCATGCCTGGCTTTTTGTGAAACAGGTAAAGTAGAGATGGCCAAAAACGAAGTGCTCACCGAAGCTGAACTGGCCGCAGGCTGGATCCTCACCTGCACCGGCCATGCCTTAACCGATGATGTGGTGATAAGTTACAGGTAGACTAACTCCAAAATTCAATAAAACAAACAAGGCCACAGATATTCTCCGTGGCCTTGCTTATTATGCAGATGCCTTATGCCCCCTGTATCTGTTGTTTATGCGTTCTGCGATGGGTTACGCCGCGCTCTTTTTTAGGTTTGTTTTTTTTGTTGCGTTTACCCAGCCAAATAATAAAGCCGGTAATAGGCAGACTGGCGCAAATTAAACTTGCCAAAAAGGCGATGATCTTCCCCGTAAGGCCCAGTATCTGGCCCACGTGGATATCGTAATTCATTTCGGTTAATTTTAAGCCGGGGCTCTTCTTCTCGAATATGTACGATTTTAAAAGCTTGCCATTGTATTTGTCAAATTCAAACCCTGTAGCATAAGCGTAATGCATCGATTTAGGATAAGCCCCCACGCCAATAGCACCCGAAAGGGCCGGATCATTATGAATCAAAAACATTTCGGCTTTTGGGGCCTGCTGCCTTGCATACGCAAATGCAGTATTAACAACAGGCTGCGCAGCAACGCCACTCCGTTTTAAAGAATCTGATTTGGGTTCGGTCACCTCATCCTTAACATTTCTGCCAATGTTAGCCATATTGTAAATAGCCTTGCTTACCGGCTCAAATGCTATAGCCAGGCCGCTTATAGCCAGTATTAAGGCAATAGATGTGGCGTAAAAGCCCAGCACGTTATGTAAGTCGTAATTCACCCTGCGCCAGCGGCCACCCCATTTTATGGTGAAGCTACGTTTGCGGTCGCTTTTGCGTTTAGGCCACCAAAGGATGATCCCTGTTATCATGATGACAACAAAAATAATAACCGCTACCCCCACAACCCATTTACCTATAGCCGGCGGTAACAGCAGGTACAGGTGAATGTATTCTACAATGATGAAGAAATTGGTTTGCGGCTTTTCGTGGTAAGTTATTTTGGCGGTGTATGGATCCAGAAAAACGTACTCATAACCTTCCTTACCCAAATTAGCCAAAACACCGGCGGGGCGTTCTGCACCGTAATAGTAAATAAAATCTGGCGACGCCTTGGGGAAATCTTTTTTTACGGCTGCTATCAATTCCGAAGGCTGAACGTAGGGCTTGCCGTGGTTTTCTACGGTGCGGTAGCTGTACATGGCATCCTGTATCTCATCCTGAAAACAAAAGATGCAGCCGGTGATACTCACTATAAACACCACAAGCCCGGAGATGAATCCGAGCCAGCGGTGGCAAAAAAGTATTACCTTTTTTAATGGGGTCATATATAAAATTATAATTTATATGATGCAGTTAATATAAACTGACGCAGTTTTTGTGGGTTTATAGTTGTAAAGCCAGTATAGTAGTGTTTGTTGGTTAAGTTGTTGCCGCTAAAAGTAAAGCGGTACTTAGCCCTGTCTAAAAATACCGAACCATTTAACAAGGTGTATGATGGTAACTCAAATGTGCCCTGGCTTACGCTATTAATAACTTTGTTGGCGCTGCCATAGTTACCACCTGCGCTAACACCTAAACCTTTAATGGTATTTTGCGGTAAGCGGTAGCTGATATACAGGTTAGCTAAGTAAGGTGAACCGGCAGTATTTGGGCGGTAACCTTCTACATCTGCGTTAGCTTTGGTAAATTTTGAATCGTTATAAGCGAAACCTGCAATAATGTTTACAGAAGCTACAGGGCTTGCTGCAATTTCTGCTTCAAAGCCTTTGCTGTTTTGTGTACCATCCTGTATCGAACCTATTGCTGAGCCAGGTATTGCGCGGATAATATTAGTTACATTAATACGGTAGTAGCTTAAGGTACCATTTAATTTACCATTGAATAAGCCCATTTTAACACCACCTTCTATTTGGTTTGCGTTTTGTATTTTAGGGTTGATAGACTCATTATTTGCATTTAAATACGGGTCGGGGTTGTTGAAACCGTTTTGGTAGTTGGCAAATAACGATAAGGCATCTCTAATTGGCTGATAAACTAAGCCAAATTTTGGTGAAACAGCTGTTTGGTTAAATGGCTTTGATGTTTGCTCGCCATCAAGGCTATAGTTGCCTTTGTTTTCGTACCTGTCTACACGTACACCTAACGAAGCAATTAATTTATCAGTTAAGTTAATTACATCTGAAGCGTATGCACTGTAAGTATTCTTTTTGTAGATATACGGATAAGTGTTTGCTGATGTAAGCGGGTTAGCTGCATTGGTTGCATCAACTACTTGCTTATTAAACGCGCCATAATCAAAAGATGGATCATTAATAGGAGCTATACCGTAGCTGTTGCCAAAATAAATCTGGCGTGAGTTTTGGCGTTGAAAATCTAAACCTACTACAAAACGGTGGCGCATTGAGCCTAAATCGAAATCGCCGTTTATATTTTCCTGGATTTGAGTTGCGGTAAGTTTACTGTTTGCAGTAGACTGATCATTACGGAAAATATAGTTATTATTACCCGGAAGGTCTGGTGTGCCTGGTGCAATAAGCGCAGCTGTTGCATCAGTAATCAAATAATAATACGGGCTTGCTCCGTTAGAAAAACTATTTGATGATGAGAAAATAGTTTGGGAAGTTAACTTATCAGATATCTTATAATTAGCTTGTCCAAAATAGTTTAAGCTACGAGAGTAAGATGTAACGTTATCGTTTGAGTATGCGTTCTTATAATCGATGTTCAGATCGCTAACCTTGGAAATACCCATTGTTTTTGGCGAATCGTAGAAGAAAAAGAATGGCTTAGCAGAGTTGCGGCCATAAAACATCTCAGCTTCTAATAAGAAAGATAATTTATCGTTTGCTTTAATAGATAAACTTGGCGCTGCTACAAAGTTGCGGCTTTTGCCATAGTTTTGAAAACTGCCCTCGTAATTGTAAGCAGTGTTTAAGCGGAACGATACGTTTGAACCAAGCGGAGTGTTCAGATCAAGTGTGGTACGGCTCAGGTCGTAATTACCAACAGTGTGGCCAATTTCTGCACCAAAAGTTTCATAAGGTTTTTTGGTAACCCTGTTTATTAAACCACCAAAAGAGGTTAAGGTACTACCAAATAAAGTACCCGATGGGCCTTTGATAACTTCTATTTTATCAATGTTAACAGCATCAATACCTGATGTAACCAAACCGGCAACACCATTACGCACAGATGTTTGTGTAGTAAAACCACGTAAAGTATAATAACCACCGCCATCACCGGCACGGCCTGTTGCATCCCAAAGTTTTTGGATACCCGGAGAGTTCCTGAGTGATTCGTCAACCGTAAAAACGTTTTGCTCTTTAATAAGATCGTTAGTGATTGTGGTATAGCTTTGTGCGTTCTCTAAATTGTTCAACGGGATTTTGCCTACATCTACACTCAGCTTGCGGGTAAAACGGTTGCCTCGGTTGGCAATTACGTTAACCTCACTCAATTGTGATAGGTTGGCATTGATAGTGATCAAAGGCACTTCGGTAGTTTGGCCAAGGGTAACCGTTACGGGTACTTCTACTGTTTTTACACCGATGTAAGAGATAATAAGGGTGTAAGAACCGGCAGGTGCCCTAAAGCTAAATTCGCCGTTTGCGTTAGTTGTAGCACCATAGCTGGTACCCATCAGGCCGATTGATACGTTATCGGCAGCTTCGTTTTTATTGGCAACAACCTTACCTTTTACAGTGCCACGCGCTTGCTGGGCGAAAATTTGAGTAGGATTTAAAGCAGCAACGAGCAATAACATCGTTGTAAATATTTGTAAAAGATTGGGTTGAAGTTTCTTCATTTTATTAAGACTTGTTATAAATAATGGGGGCAAAAGTACACTACGCTCCCATTAAAACCAAATTGTTTAGAATAATTATAAATAATATTCTTTGTTGAAGGAACATAAATGTTGCAATCAAACACAAATGGCCCAGATAACCGGGCCATTTTCAAGTAATTATAAATTGTATTAGAACTTGTAACCAATGCTTACGCGCACGTTAGTAGGCGCTTCTGCCTGCCAGGTGTAAACAGTATTGCCTGCTGAGTTTAGATAATCTTCGTGCCCGCCAGAGTACAGGTATTTGTTTAATACATTGTTAACATTTACGGCAAGACTAACCTTTTTAAACTGGTAAGATGTGCCGGCATCCAGGCGGAAATAGTTTGGCAGATCTGATGTGCCTGTGCCAAGGCTCCATGGCAAGCGGTCTATTTGCCATTGGTAACCTGTTGAAAAGCCCAGGCCTTTTAAACTGCCTTTTTGCAGGCGATAGGTTAACCAGGCATTGGTAACATGTTTTGCAAAACCGGGTACCGGGTTGCCTACGTTGCCGGGGTCTGTATCTTTAGAGATCTTAGAATCGGTAAAGGCATAATTAGCCATTAAGCTAAGGCCGTTTATAATTTCACCACGGGCATCAAATTCAATACCCCGAGTTTTGGTTTGGCCCAATTGCAATACAAAAGAAGCGCCCGGCCGGGTGGTATCCGAGCCCAAAGGATGATCAGAATCGTTTACCAGTTGGTTGTTTTTAAGGATCTGGTAAGCTGATACTGAGGTGCTCCACTTGCCGCCAAACCAATCGCGTTTTAAACCTGCTTCTAAGTTATTCCCGGTAACGGGCTTTACAATTTCACGATTAAATGTGGAGCCGCTTTGGGGTAAAAACGCCTGATCATATACCCCATATACACTTGTTGCCGCATCTATAGAATAGCTTGCGCCAAAGCGTGGTGTAACTCTTTTATCGTTAGTAGTTTTAGGGTCGGCATATGGGTCGCTGGTGGTTGCATGTGTAAAGCGACCACCAATGGTTAAACGCAGTTTTTGATTAAAAAAACCTAATTCGTCCTGTATGTAAACAGATTGATATTTTTCGGTAGTAATAAAATCTTTGCCACGTTCGCTAAGTGGTGTTTTTGTATCAAAAGCCGGCAATGTAACAGGGCCGTTATTTGGATTGTGTATATTAAATGGAGTAACAGGATCAAGCGAGCCGGCTTGGTTATAGTCTGGGATGTAGTATTTATCTCCTATATCAACACCACCTAAAATGCGGTGTACAATTTTGCCGGTTTGTACTTCGCCGTTTACAAAAGCCTGCGCAAATTTATTTTTGTTTACAGCATCCCATAAACCCAGGTTACGGCTTAAGTCGCCATTGGTTTGTATGCTGTCTATCCAGTAGCTGTATGCATTTTGTTTGTAATTAAAGTAAGCGCCTTGCGCAGTTACTTTCCACTTATCGCTAAACTTGTGTTCGTAAGTTAAAAATGCGCTATGATCGTAGATGTTTGATGCCGGTGAGTTTACCGGTGCATTGGTAAAATTGCGTGGCAGGCTTGCATAACCATCTGTTGAAAAAACGTAAGCTGTACCAAAGGCGTTCATACGCTGAAACTGATAGGTGTATTCGGCGGTCAGTGTGTTTTTATCATCAAATTTATAGCGCAATACAGGGGCAATAGCCAAACGATTAGTAAAATCTGAAGGGCGGAACGATTCTGATAACTGGCCCATCAGATTTAAGCGGTATTGCAGTTTGCCGTTGCTGGTTAGTTTGCCGTCGAAATCGGCCGTAGCGCGATAGCTATTAAAGCTGCCTGCTGTAAAGCTGACGTCCTGGCTGGTTACACCTGTAGGTTTTTTAGTAACCACGTTGTAAAAGCCGGATGGATTACCGTTGGCCAGCATAAAACCAGCCGGGCCTTTTACAAACTCAATTCTATCCACAAAAGACATATCTTCAGTTAGAGGCCCCCAGGTGGCTTCAATGTTCATTCCGTTACGAAAAGCTGCTATCCTGTCGCCACGGCCGTTTACACGTGCGTAATTTCCCCAGTGCTCCTGCATAGTTAAACCGCTTACGTTACGCGATACACCTTCCAGCATGTTAAAGATCTGCTGATCTTTGATTTGGTCGCTGCTTACTACCTGTATGTTTTGAGGCACCTCCAGCAATGGCTCGTTTAAACGCAGGCTTGGTGAAGGGTTATCTATTTTGAACTTTTGCTTAGTGCCAGATACAATCACCTCATTCAGCTTATTGGCATCTTCCTGTAAGGTAAAGTTTACAACAGTTGTTTTGCCAGCCACAGCAGTAACAGTTTTTTCTTGCTTACCTAAACCAATGGCCGATACGTAAATAATGTAAGTACCGGGTTTAACCCTGAATTGGAAATTACCATCAAGGTTAGTCATGGTGCCTAAGGTGGAATTTTGGATGCCTACCGATACGGCTTCTGCCGGATGCGAATCAGAGGTTTTTATATTACCCCTTATTATTGCAGATTGCTGGGCAAACAGGTTTGTTGTTATCAGTGAGAGGACAAGCAACAAATAAAGATGAATTTGTGTGGGTCGATGTATCGTCATTATTAAGAATGATTATAAATAATTTGCCAAATGTACACGATGTCGACTTGGTTTGCAAATCATTTAGAATCATTGTAAATAACAAAGTGTATTAATCGGTCTTTTTTACCCTTGCAGCATTATCTTTTACAAAAGTTTCCCAACCTGAATAGGATTTTTTTCTTTTGCCGGATGAGGAAGAAGAAGAGGTGGATATTCTTTGGAACGAGTGACAGACGGCCACCGCCAGGCCATCGGTAGCATCTAAAAAATCGGGCGTTTCGGTGAATTTAAGCAAGGTTTGCAGCATGGCGGCAACCTGCTCTTTGGTAGCGTTACCATTGCCCGTTATAGATTGTTTTATTTTACGGGGAGCATATTCAGTTATCACAATATTGCGGGATAAGGCAGCGGCAATAGCCATACCCTGCGCCCGGCCCAGCTTAAGCATCACTTGGATGTTTTTGCCGTAAAAAGGCGCTTCAATAGCCAGGCAATCGGGCTTGTAGTTATCAATAAGGGCAACTGTTTTTTCGAAGATACGCTGCAGCTTCAGCATGTGGTCGTCAATTTTTTCCATCTTGATAACGCCGAGGCTGATGAGCTCAATTTTAGGCCCTTTCTCCAGCACGAGGCCGTAACCCATTACAGCAGTACCCGGGTCGATACCTAAAATTATGCGCTCTTTATTATTTGCCTGCTCCATCTGGCTACAAAACTAAGGTTTAAGCAACGGTTTTGTGCAGCATGGCAATATATTCTTCACGGCTAATCATTACCGCGCCCATACTTTCGAGGTGTTCGGTATAAACCTGGCAGTCTATAAGGTTGTACCTGCCGCTTTGGCAAAGCCAGATGAGCGCGGTTTTAGAGGCATTACTTACGCGGCTAAACATACTTTCGCCGCAGAACACATTGCCAATGGCTACACCGTACAGGCCGCCTACCAACGTATCGCCCTGCCAAACTTCTATGGAATGCGCATGGCCTTTGTGGTGCAGATCGGTGTAGGCGGCTTTCATATCAGCGGTTATCCAGGTGCCATCCTGCCCTTCGCGCGGGGCGGTTGAGCAGGCATCCATTACATCGCTAAAGCATTGGTTGGTGGTTACTGTAAAAATATCAGACCGCAAAACCTTCCGCATAGATTTAGAGATGTTCAGCCGTTCCGGATACAGTACAAAACGTTCATGCGGCGAAAACCACAGGATGGGTTCATCATCGCTATACCATGGAAAAATACCGTTTTGGTAAGCCAGCAGCAAACGGTTAACAGACAGGTCGCCGCCCACGGCCAGCAAGCCATCCGGCTCGGCAAGGGCAGGATCTGGAAATAATAAGCGTTCATCAAGCCGGAAGATCATCGGGCAAATTTACGCCTTCTTGCGAATCACCAGCTTTTTATTCTGCGCTTTAGTAATATTATCCATGTACTGCTGCATCTCGGTATATTTTGCGGCGGGTATAACATGCTGGGTTAAGTTAAATTTAGCGGTACTCACCACCTGGTTTTTTGCGGCGTTATAAACGTAGTTAACCTCGTAATTGCCATAAGAAAACTTTAGTGTTTGGGTTGCCGGCAGCGTTTCTACCTCGAAGCCTGCAGGCAACTCAATGGTAGTAACGCAAGTTTTTTGCATAGGATGATTAAAGTAAAAATCGCTTTTGCGTTTCTCTAAAACGGGTACGGTAGCGCGCCAAAGGTCAAACACCCGGGGGCGGTAAAACTGTTTATCACCGGCAGAGATCTCAAAAAACTTATCGTACTCCAATTCAAGGCTCACCTCTTTTACACCATCTTTATCTGCATTTGGGCTATATTCAAAAAAAGAAGGCTGTTTTATATTCATCACTCTAATGAGGTACTCTTTCTGTTCGTCCATTTTCATAGACGACATACCGATGTAATCATCGCGGTACTCGCCGGTGCTTGAGATCTTTACTTTGGCTTTGGCGCTGCCATCGGGGCTAAGTATTAAATTCACCTCGCTGTTAAACTGGTTATCTACGCCCGTACTTTGGGGGGTGTTTACCAGTTTGCCGCCATCTTCGGTAATAAGCAGGGCGTTGCGATTTTCGGTAAAAGGGCCCAATTTACCAAAGGCTTGTGTGCTGCTGGTACACTCCAGCCAGGTGGTATCGCCTTTAAATGGCACACAAACTATTACGTGGTTAAATGGGTTTGCCGGGAAAGCTGCATCTGCAGGCTGCTCATTTGTGCCCGCCCGCACTATGGCATAATAAGATGGAATATTAACCGCCTTTAACATAGCTGCCATGTAGTTGGAGAGTGCTTTGCAATCGCCATACTTTTTCTCATCCACAAAATTGGCTGCAAAGGGTTTTAAACCGCCAACGCCTAATTGTACGCTTACATAACGCATGTTTTGCTGCATGTACTCGTACAAAAATTTAGCCTTCTCTTTATCTGTTTTAAAATTTGCGGTTAGTTTTTGCAACTCTTCAACGCGCTTAGGGCTCAGCGTACATACATCGGCATTTAAGGATTGGATCCACTTACCAAAATTTTGCCAGGTGCTGATGTTGCCCGGCATACCATAATACTCAAACGTATTGGCCGAAAATACCACACGTGGTAATACTGCCCAATTCTCGGCGCCTTCTTCTACCTTAAACGCTTTGCGGTTGGCAATTTGCCAGTTGTAGCTATCTACATTAGCGGCGGTAGACTTTAGCGGTGCAATGGTTGTATTTTTATTAAGGTATCTAAAGCCGGCATCATTGGCGATAGAAATATGGCAGTAAGAGTTTTGGATAGCCTGTTCTTCGCCCTGCACTTCCCAGGAGCCAAGGGTGATCAGGCTTTTAAGATCCTCATCATAAATAATTTCTATAGTGGTAGGGTAGCTGGCAACGGTGTGCTCAAACAGCAATACCCTGTCATCAGTAACAATGGTTTCGCCACTAACAGCCGAGCGATCATACATATCGCTTTTACGATATTTTTTCAACAGCAAGCCCGCCGCATTGTACACCCGCATCTCAAACGAGTTTACCGTGTTAAATTTACGGTTGTATTGCAGCTGCACCCGTGCTTCATCATTACCTTTTTCGTTTAAAATGGTAACAATGGAGTGCATCTGCTGGGTGGCTTTACCGGGGCCTTTCACCGTCATGTCTTCCATACGGTAGCGTACTACCGAGTTGGCCTCTTCCTTTAAAGAATCGGGTATGGTAGAGGCGATGTACAGGTCCTTCAGGATGGTTTTATCCTGTGCAAAAACAGGTGCAGTGCAGGCAAAAAACAATAAAAGTGTGCTTTGCAGGCTTTTTATAAAAGAAGATCTCATGTATCGGTTACGATTTTTTAAGTACTATCTGCTCGTTAAGCATCTCATACATTTTTTTACAGAACTCGTAAAAATCTGCGTAGTTATCTTTGTAGTAGGTGGTCTTTTTATAATCAATGTTGTAACGTACCACAATACGGCCTTCATCGCTGGCAACAATTCGCCTGAAGGTGATGCTGCTATCGGGCATCATCATGCTTACGCTTTTTGGCAAGGCATCAACCTTATATTTTGCAGGAATGGTGAATATGCCGTTGATAGCGTAAATATTACGGTAACCAAATTCAATATCGGTGTAGCGGTTTTCGGCCAGGAATGGGTTGGTACGCAGAGATGAGAACAGGTTGGGCACAAAATAAATATAGTTATCATCAGAACCGGTAAGATCCAGGCTGAAATCGATATTCTGCTTTAGTGGCAGGGTATCAACCTCCATATTTTCAAACTTAAGCGCCGAAACTTTTAAACTATTATTGTTGCCTCTTAAAAAGTCGATGTATTTTTTCTCGCCATCGGTTTTAAAATGTTCAACGCAACCTATACGGTTATAGCTAAAACTATTTATCTGGGCGGTGCCCGTCATATTACCTTCCGGTTTAATATCTGCGTTAATTAAAACTACCTGCCTAACTGGTTTTTCACGCTCAATAAAAACCATATCAAAGATCTTTTCATCTTTATCTATGTATAAAGCATTGTTATTGAGTAGGTCCGAAGGGGTTTCGTTATAAATGTTGTATTTGCTGGTAGCATCAAGCACCAGATGATTGCCTTCTCCAATAGGCACATAAACTACGGCCCTGTTAAACTGGTATAAAAAGGTATAATAAGGCACTACTTTACCGTGCTTACGTGTACTTACTACCATTGGGTAAGCTTTTACGCCAGATTGTTTTAGCAAATGGAACAGAATAAGGTTGATCTCGGCTGAATTGCCTGATTTCTTCTCCCACGCTTTGTTGGTGCCATCGTTAGTGTACCACCTGTCAATACCGTTCCACTTCATGTTATTTTTAACTTCGTTGAAAAGGTATTCTATTTTGGCTTCCTTAGTTGGCAGGGCCTTGGCTTTGGCAATAATAACATCCTCACCTGTAAGTTTCTTTTTCAACTGCAGGCCAAAATCTTCGTCATCGGCCAATATGCCACCTACTTTAGCCCAGGAATCTGAAAAGTTTTTGGTGAAACCACCAAACGGGCGTATTGACGTTAGCTGAAATACAATAGACTGCAGGTTATCGGTGGTGGCCGTCATATAAGGCTCATCCGGCAACGATGGAATATTCTCCATTGCCCTGGTTTCTTTTTCTAATGTATAAGATTGCGCGTTGCTGCCGCCGCCAGTACTTCTGCCTTCGTTGGAGCGCGTTAGTTTTACCAACGGAATAGTGATGTTAGATTTCACCTTGAAATAAAACACATCGGGTATCATAGAGGTGAACTCGCTGTAGCGGGTAGGGATATCATCCTGAAAGTACCAATCGGGAAAGTTAATAAGCGAATTAGAGTTCCAGGTGTATTTGTACTCAATTACCGATCCGGCCTTTACGTTTGGCATACTAAACACCATGGCGCTGCGGCTTTTATCAATAATTTCGGTATAAATAAGTTTTTTATCCAGCTTGGTTATTTCGGCTTTGCCGTTAACCATATTAATGGTTTGCGCCTGTACACCGGTAATATATTCCATGCGGTTACCGCTGATAAATTCTATACGGATATTGGCTTTATCTTTACCCTTATCGTTAAAAATTTTAATGCGTTTGTGCCTTTCCATGGTTAGGTCGAAGTTGTGATCGTAGTAGGCTTCGGCTTTGTCGGATAAGATCATCGCGTTAGCATCTTTCTCAAAGCTGCAAGCTTTCATCTCAAGGTCGGCGTTGTCAATTTTTCCAAAGGTTTGCGCGCCAGTAGTAGTTTGTGCGCCGGCAGATATAGCCAAACAGAATACCAGCACAAATGTCAATAGTTTGTTCATGATTAACCAGGAATTAGGTATTACGAATATAATATGTGGAATTGATATTTATATATAAGTAATACTATTTAATTTAAAACACAATAATTAAACCTTGTTGTTAAATAGCTGTCGAACCTGTACCTATGAGTAACATCAAAAATATCAGGCACTTATATGCAAGGGCAGGCTTCGGGCTGCGCTTTGCCGATCTGAGACAGATAGCAGATCTGCCTGTAAATAAGGCCGTTGATATGTTGTTTGCAGCATCTGAACAAGTGGATGAGGCTGGTATTATTGCCGGCAACATCAGTTATAAGGAGTTTTTGAATAAGAATGAAGGCACCAAAAAGATGTTTTTACAGGAGCAGCGCCAGCAAGAGAAGGCCCTGAACATTGATTGGGTGAATAAAATGAGCACCAATAATGCCCAGCTGCGCGAGAAGATGACGCTGTTTTGGCATAATCATTTTGCCTGCCGCACCCAAAATGCCTGGTATGCGCAGCAGCTAAATAATATACAGAAACAGAATGCATTAGGAAATTTTAAAGAGCTGCTGTTGCAGGTATCTAAATCGCCGGCCATGCTGCAATTTTTAAACAACCAGCAAAATCAAAAAAATCACCCGAACGAAAACTTTGCACGTGAGTTGATGGAGCTTTTTACTATTGGCCGTGGTAACTATACCGAGCAGGATGTAAAAGAATCAGCACGTGCATTTACCGGCTGGGGCTTTAATAAAGAGGGTACTTTTGTGGCGCGGCCCAACCTACACGATACCGGGCAGAAAACCTTTTTAAGTAACACCGGCAATTTTGCGGGAGAGGATATTATTAATATGCTGCTGCAGAAAAAGGAAACCGCCACTTTTATATGTAATAAGCTGTACAAATATTTTGTGAACGAAACACCCGACGCCCAGCACGTAAACGCTATGGCTGATGTTTTTTACAAGAATAACTACGATATAAGCCCTTTGCTAAAATTTCTGTTTACTGCCGATTGGTTTTACGCAGAGAAGAATATGGGCAATCTGATAAAATCGCCGGTGGAGTTTATTGTAGGCATGAACCGCCAGTTTTACATCACCTACCAAAACCCCGATGTAGTGCTACAGTTTGAGCGCGCCCTGGGCCAGGTGTTATTTTACCCGCCAAATGTTGCGGGCTGGCCGGGAGGCAAGAATTGGATAGACAGCTCATCGCTGATGTACCGCATCAAAATCCCCTCTACCGTTTTAAATGGCGGCGTAATAGATTTTACCGGCAAGGTTGACCCAGAGGACGAAGCCTTTTTAGCTACCGTGCGTAACCAGCGGCAGGCCGTTAACACCAAAGTACAGGCCGAGGTAGATTGGCAAACTTTTTTTAACAGCTTACCGGTACATGTTACCAAAGCGGCAATTGCCCAGGTAATACTGGCGCCGCCATTAAGCACCCGCATTACTGATATTATTAATAAAACCACCGATACCAAAGCGTTGCTGATAGAACTGGTTTCTACACCGGAGTATCAATTGTGTTAATTATTTAACGCATAATTTTTTTGATCATGGAAAGAAGAGATTTTTTAAAAAGCACAGCACTGGCCTCGGGCGCGTTTCTGATACCGTCGTTTTTGAAGCCGTTGGAAGCAATGGCCATGAACGATATGACGGGCTATAAAAACCTGGTGATCATTCAGCTTTCCGGAGGTAACGACGGGCTAAACACCATTGTGCCTTACGGTAACGATATTTACTATCAAAAGCGTAAAACCATAGCCATACAGCAGCCCGATATTATTAAGCTGAACGATATGCAGGGGTTAAACCCCAACCTTTCGGCCCTTAAAGAAATTTACGACCAGGGTTGGATGAGTGTGATCAATTCTGTAGGGTACCCCAATCCGGATAGGTCGCATTTCCGGTCGATGGATATCTGGCAAACGGGGAGCGATAGTGGCCAGTTTTTAACCACCGGCTGGATAGGCCGTTACCTGGATGCTAACTGCAGCACCTGTAAAGACCCCTATACTGCTATTGAGGTAGATGATACCTTGTCGCTGGCCATGAAGGGTAGCAAAATGAAGGGCATTGCGGTGGAAAACCCAGCTAAGCTGTATCAATCTACCCGCGATCCGTTTTTTAAGCAACTGGTGAGCGAACATGACAACAGCAACCTGAACGAAGATAACCTGGGCTACCTGTATAAAACGATGATAGAAACCTACTCATCGGCAGATTATATCCAGAAAACCTCAAAAACATATAACACCACAGCCTTATACCCGCAAACAGGCTTCGCTAACCAGCTAAAAAGTGTGGCTAAGTTTATCAACTCCGGGTTAAAAACGCGGGTTTACTATGTATCCCTAAGCGGGTTTGATACCCACACCGGGCAACAAAACCAGCAGGGCCGTCAGCTGAAAATTTATGGCGATGCGGTAGCCGCCTTTGTAAAGGACCTTAAGCAAGCCAACAAGCTGGATGATACCCTGGTGATGACCTTTTCTGAATTTGGCCGCCGCGTAGAGCAAAACGCCAGTAACGGCACCGACCATGGTACGGCCAACAATGTGATGATCTTCGGCGGAAAGCTTAAAAAAGCCGGTGTTTACAATAACGCGCCCAACCTGGCCACATTAGATAACGGCGATTTAAAATACGAGATAGACTTTAGAAACGTATACGCCACCCTGCTTGATAAATGGCTTAATGTAAACAACAGCCAGGTGCTTAACAAGAACTTTGCAGGGCTGGATTTTGTGTAGGGATGATAAATATAATAAGCCAATGTTATCCGAACCGGTGTGCGGTAGGCAAGTGCGTGAATGCCGAGTGTGAGCAATCCTGTTCATTAAGCAAAGTTCATCGCCGGTTTTATGAACAGGATTTTCGCTAATGCTCAAGAAACAATTTCTTCTCGTACCTCGTCGAAACGACAATAGTGGTGTAATTACTTAACTCCCTTCAACGTAGCCGTAACTTTGCCGCACTCCAGCATATCATCACCGTAATAGGGGTTACGCACGTCTTCGGTATCGCTTAACCAGGATGCTTTCTTCATGGGGCAGTACTGCTGGTAAAGGATACTACTGTTTAATTTTAAGCCGGAAACCAAGGTATACATGTTTTTAGACAGGCTGGCAAAATGCTCGCGCTGGTGATCTATCACAGTAGTTTCGCTAATGTGGCGGCTATCGTATTGCAGCTTGGCCAAGTAGGTAGTCATCAGTTTTTGCTGCGCAGGCTTTAAACCTTTTACGGGTGTAGATAACACGGTAAGTAATTCCTTAGAACGGCTTTTGGCCAGCGTTGCGTTGCTGCCAACCAGCGCATCTTTCAGGCTGATGTAAGATGCGGTTATCTTATCTACATTATTTGCTTCCTGCGCCTTGGCGCTTACCATACCTATGGCAAGAAAGAGGCTTAAAAATAGTGCTTTCATAATTATTGATTTTAAAATTCTACGGGTGTTATAATTGAAATTCCCTCGAATGGATCGAGTACAAGTAAATCAGCATCTCCCGAAACTATACAAGTTGCTTTAGTATCAAATGCTAAATTGAGAAAAATATTGTCTTTAGGATCGCGGCAATTGGTAAATTGCTCGTGGTGGTTTTGATTAGTGCCTTTTCTTCTAATTCAATAAGAAACTCCAGGCGAGTTGTTAGTGAAACATACTTATCAAATTTTGACCTTACTAAAACAGATCTTAACTCACCAATAGTTTCTTCACAAAAAATCAGCAATCCTTGTTTGATAGCCTTATCTAAGGCCCTTCTACTTGTAGACGAATATATTAACGTTGCACTGATTAACGTATAGTATCAAAAATGAATAAGTTATTCTTCACGTAAAAGCTTATTCAAAATATCCTCCGTTAATCCGTTTGCCTCTGCTTCATGCCCTATTTTATCTAAGATAGCGGTAAATCTATCATCATTACTCTCATTCACCTTAGAAATGATTTGATTGAAAGCATTTGACAACTCATTGCGCTTTTCTTGTGAAAGGTAACGCCATTTCCGGGCTGCCATATCGTTAACTTCAAGAATTATCCTATCCATATTATTTGAATTATTGGCTGTTATCCAAATATACGAATTACTTGTTCTTATACTCAATGATAATTTCTTCACAGCCGGCTTCTATTAGTTTATAAACCGGGGCAAACTGGGCATCGTCGTAATATGGGTCGGGCACAATTTTATCGCCCAGCAGCATCTTCACTTTTTTGCGGTTTTCATCGTTGCGAGCTTTGGCTAATACATCGGATAGATTGCTTTTGTCCATCACCAGTATTAGGTCGAACTCGTCGAAATCACTTACCCTGAACACCCGGCAAACCTGCTTGCTAATATCAACGCCCTCATCCAGCGCGGCACGTACCGAGCGCCTGTCGGGCCCCTGCCCTACGTGCCAGTTGCCTGTACCGGCAGAATCTACTTCCCAGTCCAACCCTTCCTTATCAGCCAGGTGCTGCATTACCCCCTCCGCCAGCGGCGATCGGCAAATATTACCCAGGCAAACCATTAGTATTTTCATTGTGTTGCAGATGTGCAAGTGTGCAGATTTCAGATCTGCAGATTATTTGAAATGATCGCTTCATTTGCACATTTAAAATCTGCACATCGGTTATCCAAAAATATTGTTTAAAACCCCAGCCAGTCTTACACCGCCTTTTAAAAGCTGATCGTTCAGTATTGCGATGAACTTAAAGTTGTATTTAAAGGTATTGATCTTATCCCCAGGTTTGGCATCGGCATAAATTTTATCGGCTATCTGATTCGATTCGAATAACCACTGGCTTACAGGGGCTTTTTGCAGTTCGATGCGCCTGGCTATGGTGGTGTGATTGATCCAGCTTACATATTCGGTATAGCTTAATTGCTGTGCATCTATCAGTTGCGAATCCCAGATAGAGTGCAGGTTGCTTTCTTTATCATACCACATTACTTTAACATCGTTACCGCCCTTATCGCTCAGGTGGCCGGTATGCAATGGCTGATGAACATCCTCTACAATGTGGATCAGCATGCGCAGGTAAAGCAGCTTGTTTGTTTTAGTGGTTGTTTTCTTCTTCAGCTCTGCTATCAAAAAGTTCATTTTGGTGTAGGCATCAACAGCAGTATCGGCCTTTAAATACGCCTCCATTTCCGGCGTAGTAAGGGTTTTATCAAAGTTGATAAAATGCCAGTTGTACAGGTAATTGTAGGCCGGATCTGATTTGATATAATCTGCCCAGTTGCTGGTAATAGCGATAGACTCATCACCAAGGATGGCTTTAATGGCTGCGCGTGCTTTTGGGGTAAGGTAGCTATCGGCAATCTGGCCGCAAATGCGGTGTCCGTTAGTGCCCCAAGCCATAGATTGCACCGGCAGGTACATAATAGCTACGCCTAAAAGCAGTTTTTTTAATACGTTAAGTTTCATTTTACAATAGTTTTGGGTTACAGGTAGTTCTTTTTATTAACCGCGCGTTGAAAGGTATAACGCTGGATGTTGGTGAAAATTGAATAATAGAATCAGTTTTTTTGGAGATGATAAAAAACTCCTCGTATTTGCCCGAGCGGAAACAGCCGCCTTCGTCTTTATACGTAAAATTGGCATTGCAGAACAAACCCTTCAGGTGCAGGGTATCGCTTTTTTGCTGGTAATAACCCTTGGCGTACTCCTGCCACTGCCCGTTTTTTATACAGCTATCGGCATTGCCGGTGGTTGCTTTGCTATACGATTTGATGCTGACAAAAAACGAATCGCAGCTGAATTTCAATTGGTATAACGAATAGTTAAGCAACTGCTTTTGCATTACGGTACTATCCTGCTTCCATTCGCCCTGCAGGTATGCTACGCCCGGGCCCTGCAGATTGGGGTTAAACTTACAGGCAGTAAAGCTAAAGGCTAAAAGCAAAAAGCAGAAAGCTATTTTAAAACTAAAAAAATACCGGGAGAAACGTTTTTGCATATGCTAAATAAAAAGCCCCTCTCCTGTTTGGAGAGGGGTTTTAGAAATAAGGCCCTTTTATTTTAAGCTGCCTATCATATCTTCGGGGCGAACCCACTCGTCAAACTGCTCGTTGGTGAGGTATCCCAGGCCAACCGCAGCTTCGCGTAATGATTTGTTTTCTTTAAGAGCCGTTTTAGCAATTTTAGCCGCGTTTTCGTAACCAATATGCGGGTTAAGCGCGGTTACCAGCATCAGCGAGTTTTCCAGGTGTTTTTTAATACCATCGTAGTTGGGCTCAATACCTACCGCACAATGATCGTTAAAAGATACGCAGGCATCGCCAATTAATCTGGCCGACTGCAAAAAGTTAGCTGCCATAACCGGCTTAAATACGTTAAGCTCGTAGTGGCCGTTGCTGCCGCCTATAGAAATGGCTACATCGTTACCCATTACCTGTGCCGCTACCATAGTAACTGCTTCGTTTTGGGTTGGGTTAACTTTACCCGGCATAATAGATGAACCCGGCTCGTTATCGGGGATGTGAATCTCGCCAATACCCGAACGCGGGCCAGAAGCCAGCATCCTGATATCATTTGCTATCTTCATCAGCGATACGGCAATTTGTTTTAAAGCACCATGGCTTTCTACAATAGCATCGTGCGCTGCAAGGGCTTCAAACTTATTTTCGGCAGTGATGAACGGCAGGCCGGTAAATTCGGCAATGTATTCAGCTACTTTTACATCGTAACCTTTAGGGGTGTTAATACCTGTACCTACAGCAGTGCCGCCAAGGGCAAGTTCGCTTAGGTGTTCAAACGTATTTCTTAATGCCCTTAAGCCGTGGTTCAGTTGCGATACATAGCCCGAAAACTCCTGGCCCAATGTAAGCGGCGTAGCATCCATTAAGTGGGTACGGCCAATTTTTACAACGGCTTTAAAAGCTTCGCTTTTTGCCTGCAGGGTATCGCGCAGTTTCTCAATCCCGGGGATGGTTACATCTATCAGGATTTTGTAAGCCGCAATGTGCATAGCGGTTGGGTAGGTATCGTTAGATGATTGCGATTTATTGACATCGTCATTCGGGTGAATAAAGGTTTTGCCCTCTCCCAAGGTGTTACCCTGTAAAACGTGGCTGCGGTTAGCAACCACCTCGTTCACGTTCATGTTAGATTGCGTGCCCGAGCCTGTTTGCCAGATTACCAGCGGAAACTCGCTGGCCAGCTGGCCGGCTAAGATCTCGTCGCAAACCTTTGCTATCAGGTCGCGTTTTTCGGCAGATAATACGCCGCAATCGGTATTGGTATAGGCGGCAGCCTTCTTTAAAAAAGCAAATGCTTCTATGATCTCTTTAGGCATCGATGCCTCCGGACCAATCTTAAAGTTGTTGCGTGAGCGCTCTGTTTGTGCACCCCAGTACTTGTCGGCCGGTACCTGTACCGCGCCCATGGTATCATATTCTGTTCTGAAACTCATAGCTATAGTATGTTTTTGCGGAGGCAAATTTATGCTTTTATGTGGTTTAAAGCCAGTTGCCATAAAATTAATACACAGGAAATTTGGCCCCTTTTCAGCCGGATACTAAGGCAGCCCCGCCATATACTGTTTGCCGGTTGTGAAAAACGTCGCGGTGGTGCAGTTTTATATCAGCAAACAATATTAACTTAACACCCATTACATGAAACCATTGATAAAAATCGCCTTTGTATTAATTGCCTTGTTGCACAGCTGCCTGTTTATATACGCGCAGGATTATCCCTCCCGCGAAGCCTATATGAAGGGCAAGGTACTTTTAGGCAATACTATAATTGATACCGCCAATGCTACCCCAGGGCAAATGGCTTTTTACCGTAAAAAAGTGCGGCTTTATACGCTGGCTAAAGAACACTATTATTTTAACCCCATGAGTAAAGAAAATATTGGGGTGCGTTTTGAGGCGGGCAGCAATAGCAGCATTTACGAGGGACTAAAACAAAGCAATAACGGGCAGGATTTTACAAGCATCCTTATAGATGGTAAAACATCGGTAGAGGTAATTGCGCAGAATATTGATTCGGAACCCAAGGCATTTAACTACCTGTACCGGGTTATTAAAAATAACAACCAGGAGCTTGTTGGCTGGGCGCCGCCGCTAAAAGTAATGGCCTCTGCCGATGGCAGCGTTAAGTATGCTTACCTGGGTAAATTTAGCTACACACCGGGCGAGTTTTTAAAGATAGAGATGTACAACGTTAAAAACTTTAGCGAGCAGGACGCGATATTTATAGACTGGCGACCTGTTGAGCCTGCAAAAGTAAGCGGTTATATCAACTATACCAGCAAGCACTTCCCCTTACCGGATAACGGCTCTTTCTCTAAAAACCTTACCGACCTGCAGCAAACTACCGAAAAGTATTTTAAGTACGTTAACCGCAAAGGTGTAATGGCCGAGCGCCCCGTGCATGTGAAAGACTTTATTGAAACAACCTCCAAAAACGACATCCGTTTCCGGGCTGACGATTCTGTCCAGAACCTGCAATTTGATATTGGTAATGGCCGCCTGACCTATAATTATAAAGTAAGCCTTAAACGTAATATTAACGGCCACACAGACAGCATTAACCTGGGCGAGAACAACAGCCGCATTAACCTGTATAAAGAGTTTTGGAAAAATACGGGAAAATACGAGATCATCTTTACCCCTAAAATAGAAAAACCGGGAGGCAACCCCGTTAAGCTGCTGCGCGATAAAGCAACCGGCATAAGTTTTACCGTACTGCCCCCGCTCGATCAGCAATACAGCCTGTCGCTTAAAACCGTCGCCATGATTGTGCTGATCATTTTAACTACCGGCGGCTTTATGTTTTTTGCCAACCGCGACAGGCAAAAGCGCAAACTGGCAAAAGCGGCGCAAGGCAGGCAAATTGCCACGCTGCAATTACAGGCCGTGCGCGCCCAGCTCAACCCTCATTTTATTTTTAATGCCCTTGCGGGAATCCAAAACCTGATGAACAAGAACGAGGTGGAAAACGCTAATAAATACCTCAGCAAATTTGCCCGGCTCACCCGCAACGTTTTAGATAACAGCGACAAAGAGCTATCGTCCATTGAGCATGAAACCGGCCTGCTGCATGATTACCTGCTGATGGAACAAATGCGTTTCGGCTTTAATTTCAGTATTGATGTTGCACCCGAGGGTGCAGACCAGCAGATAGAGATCCCGGCCATGCTGCTGCAGCCCTTTGCAGAAAATGCTGTAAAGCACGGCGTATCGGCATTAAAAGATAAAGGCATAATTAAGATCATTATCACCCAAACGGGAGATAGCCTAACGCTTACCGTGCAGGATAACGGCAGCGGATTTAGCGGCAACCCTAATAATGGCGTGGGCATTAAGCTGTGCGAAGAAAGGATAAAACTGCTCAACAGCATTTATAGGTCATCAACCATTATATTGCATAAAACAGCGGGCAGTACAGGCACCCTAATTACTATTGAACTTAAAAACTGGTTATAAAAAATGAGAGCGATTATTGTTGACGACGAACTATCTAACCGGGAGAATCTGCAGCATCTACTGCAAACCTATGCGCCTGATGTACAGATCTGCGCTGCCGCTGAAGATGTTGCCGGTGCCCTCAAGGCGATTAACCTGCACCGGCCGGAACTGGTGTTCCTGGATATTCAGCTGCATGCGCAGTCCGGGTTTGATCTGCTGAAGCAACTTGGTGATATCAGCTTCGAGATCATTTTTGTAACTGCTTACAACCAGTATGGCATCCAGGCGGTAAAGTTTGCCGCCCTGGATTATCTTTTAAAACCTATTGATATAGATGAATTAAACGTAGCCGTTAATAAGGCCCGCAATGCCATCAGCCAAAAACGAAATAACGACCGCCTTAACTACCTGCTTGATTATTTAAAGGAAGATAAAAAAGCTATAGCGCGCATTGCCCTGCCTATGTTTAGCGAAACGCGTTATGTAAACATCCCGGATATTATCCGCTGCGAGGCAGATAATACCTACACCAAATTTATGCTCACCGGCGGCGAAGAGATCCTGGTATCTAAAACGCTGAAAGAATATGCCGACCTGCTTACCCAGCACCGCTTTATCAGAACGCATCAATCGCACCTGGTTAATATAGCCTACGTAAAAAGCTGGCTGCGCGAAGATGGCGGCAGCTTGCTGTTAACTAACGGCACAAAAGTACCTGTATCCAAGTTGAACCGGGAGAAGGTAAAAGATGCGCTGGCCGGGAATTAAATACTTAATGATTAACGGCATTGGCTGTTAGCCAGCTTTGCAGCGCTTCTATTTTATCAGGATTACCTTTTATCCACTTGGCACTTTCTGGCACAGCGCTTTGGCTGATGTACCGGGCAAAGGCGGGCATATTGTCTGTTTGGGCGAGTTGGTTAAAATAATCAACGAATGGATATTTTGTACCGGTTGGTTGAATTTTAAAAACAGCGGTTAATTGTGCCGTTAACAGATCGGCTGCTGAGGCATATCTCCTTATAGCAAAACCTGCCAATGCTTTAGTAACGGCTTTGCTCTGAGCGGCCGCTTCCGCTTTTACGGCTGCCGTTGGCTTATAACCAGCCTCTGCCTTTAGCGCACCGTCCTGCAAAATATTCTGCAGGTTACCAAACGCTTCGGCGCTGCGCGGGCTGTTGGGTTCTAATGTTAAGAACCGGCAAAAACCTAACAATGCTTCGGCCCGTTTATTTTGGTGGAACGCGGCCAGTGCGTACATCCGTACACTGCCGGCATCGTTGGCATCGCGCCGCATAGCATCTGCAAAGCTTACCTGTGCATCATTGTATTGCTTGCCTTTAAAATAAGCCACCCCAAGGTTATAATAGATGCGCTGGTTGGCCGTATCAGCCTTTATCCCATTCTGATACGCGGCAACAGATTTTTGCGTTTGCCCCATACCGCCATATATACTCCCCATTAAACTGTATGCCGCGGCTGTAAATTTGGTATTGCCGCCTTTTGTGGCTTTCTCAATAAACGGCACAGCTTCGGTATTTTTACCCATCGTAAAAAGCGTGAAAGCCATCTGGTAATTAGCCTGTGTATTATCAGGTTCGGTGGTTAGGGCGGCCTTGTATTTCTCTATAGCTGCGGTATAATCCTTTTGGCTGTTAAGCGCTATGCCTTGTTTTATCAGATCGGGTACGCCGGTATTTTCCTGGGCGCAGCAGGTGAAGCATCCGGCCATTAACAGTACTATGGCTAACACTCTGTAACATAAATTCATACCTAAAATTAACCTCTTTTTAATTATGTTGAAACATTATTTAAACTTTTATCTTATACGTGCTATATAATTTATCATTTTTGCTTTCGTTTAATGAAAGATTTTTACCTATGAATTTTGTACTCAAAGCTATTGCTACCTGCGTAGCTTCCCTGTTCTTTTTATCCTCGTGCAGTACCGGCCAGGCCGATAAAAAAAGCGCCGCCGCCGACCCTATGAAGCCTTTTAACCCGGCCGGATTGTTAAAATATGACCCTAAAGACGGCGATAAAAAGATTAACGAATTTATGCAGCACCTGCATAAGGTAAGCGGTTTTAACGGCAACGTGCTGGTGGCAAAAAAAGGTAAGATTTTATACGAAGGTTCCTTTGGATGGGCTAACCACCTCACCCGCGACAGCCTGAAACTGGGCTCGCAGTTCGAGTTGGCTTCGGTTACCAAAACCATGACGGGTACTGCCATTATGCAGCTTTGGGAACGCGGCAAAATTAAGCTCGACCAGGATGTGCGCGAGTTCTTCCCCGATTTCCCGTACGAAGGGGTTACCATCCGCCTGCTGCTTACACATCGCTCAGGCATGATGAACTACGTTTACTTTGTGGATGACATATACCGCAAAGAACACCGCAACCAACGCAAAGGCCTTACCAATGCCGAGGCTATGGCCATGATAGCGCAGTATAAACCCGCAAGGTATATCGCCCCAAACAAAAAATTCCACTACAACAACTCTAACTTTATGGTGCTGGGCGCCATTATAGAAAAGGTAACGGGCAAAACCTATGCCGATTACATGATGGAGAACGTTTTTAAACCCGCTGGCATGGCGCATACCGCCGTGTACTCCAAAGCAGTTTATGAAAAAATCCCTGCTGATGTAGTTGGGCACGACCGTAACAGCTGGAAATATTCGGTAGCACAAAACTACCTGGACGGCCCGGTTGGCGATAAAGGCATCTACAGCACTATTGGCGACCTCTATATTTTTGACCAGGCACTAAAAGCCGGTAGATTGATAAAACCTGCCACGCAGGATTCGGCCTATACACCGCATAACCCCATGATACGCGGCCACTTCAACTACGGTTACGGCTGGCGTATATTTGAATCACCGGGTCAAAAAGTGGTGTACCACACCGGCTGGTGGCACGGCTTCCGCCATATTTATCTGCGCGATCTTAAAAACGATGTTACCATTGTTTTGTTAGGTAATATGGTAAACGGCAGCCTGCTGCACCTGGACGACCTGTTTAAAATGACCGGCATGCCGGTAGTACGCAAAGGCGCCTACAGCGGCAACGGGGATACGGCGGATGATTAATAGCGACGCCCCCCAGCCCCCTGAAGGGGGAGCAGAACTTGAACGACATTTGACTAAACTATTTATAAACTTCTATTCCCCTTCAAGGGGGTTAGGGGACAACTAAAAAACTATGTTTGATAAATTAATGGAAGCCCAGCAAAAGGCTGGCGAGGTAAAACAGAGGTTGGATGCCATAACCGTAACCGGCAGCGCCGAGGGTGGTAAAATAACTGTACAGGCGAATGGCAATAAGGTGGTACAATCGGTTACTATTGATGAGGCTTTTTTAAAGGAAGCCGATAAAGAGGAACTGGAAGAGCTGCTGGTAATTGCCATTAACAAAGCCATGGAACAAGCTGATAACGTTAGTCAAAGCGAAATGGCCGCCATGACGAGCGCTATGTTTGGCGGTATGGGCGGCTTATTTGGCAAATAAGTCTTTTTAACGGCATTGTAATAATGCTGTTAAAAGTTAATGAAGCCTGTAAGAGGCACTATCTTAGCAGTAATTTACTTTGTTAAACAAATCCAGCTATGAAAGTTACTTATTATGGCCAGTCGTGCATTGAGATAGAAGCCGGCGGCAAAAAACTATTATTCGATCCGTTTATTACTTATAACGAACTGGCTAAAGGCATTGTAGAAGTTGAAAGCCTTAAGCCTGACTATATCCTGGTATCTCACGGCCACGGCGACCATATTGCCGACCTGGAGCAAGTGCAAAAGCAAAGCGGTGCCAAAGTTATCTGCATTGCAGAAATTGCAGATTGGCTGAATAAAAAAGGCATTGAAAATGTACACGGCATGAACATTGGCGGCGGCTTTAACTTTGATTTCGGCCGTGTAAAAATGGTGAACGCAGTACACTCCAGCGCTTTGCCCGATGGCGCAAATGGCGGTAACCCTGCCGGGTTTGTGATTACAGCCGGAGGGAAAAAAGTTTACTTTGCAGGTGACACAGCGCTTACCTACGATATGAAACTGCTGGAAGATGAAAACCTCGACTGGGCATTTTTGCCTCTTGGCGACAACTACACCATGGGTGCTGATGATGCTATAAAAGCTGCTGCATTTATCAACTGTAAAAACATCATCGGGATTCATTATGATTCGTTCCCGGTGATTAAGATAGACAAGGCCGAGGTGGCCGGCAAATTTGTAAAAGCCGGGCTTAACCTTAAGCTGCCTGCCATAGGCGAAACTTTAGACCTGTAAGAAAACACAAAGGCCCCGAAATTAAATTCCGGGGCCTTTATTATAAATTATGGTTTTTTAGTACTATATCACTGTTCCGCTTGGGATAATGGCACGTTTCTTCACAATTACAATTCCATCAGTAACGGTGTAGGTTGGGTAATCGCCATCCGGCAGGGTACCTGCGCAGTTAATGGTTACATCATCGCCAATGTAAGTGTTCTTATCAATAATAGCATTTTTGATGCAGCACCTGTCGCCGATGCCCATAATTGGTTCGCCGTTCTCCTTGGCTTGTGCAATTTCTTCAAGCGTTTGATAGTTATCGCTTCCCATTACGTAGCAGCTTTCAATTTCACTTTCAAAGCCAATACGGGTACGGATGCCTATTATAGAATGCGTTATTTTTTTAGCGTTGATGATACAGCCATCCGCAATAAGCGATTTGGTAAGTGTGGTATCTGCTATTTTAGTTGGGGGCAGCATGCGCGCCCTGGTAAATATAAAGTTCTTATCAAACAGGTTAAACTGCGGAATATCATCAGTTAAACCCAGGTTGGCTTCAAAAAAGGATGGGATGGTACCAATATCCGTCCAGTAACCTTCGTACTGGTAGCTTACCACTTTGCGGCCACTGATAGATTGCGGGATGATCTCTTTACCAAAATCCGGGTGGTCGTTACCTTCCAGCAATTCGTATAAAACCTTGCGGTTAAATATGTATATACCCATTGATGCCAGGTAAACCCTGCCTTTGGCAGCCATTTCTTCACTTACTTCAGATGCCCAGCTTTCAAAATCGCTTTTAGGTTTTTCAATAAAAGCAGTAATATGGCTTTCCTCATCGGTCTTTAAAATCCCGAAACCCGGTACGTCGCTTGCATCTACAGGGATGGTGGCGATAGAAATTTCAGCGCCCTTTTTGATGTGCTGCTGTATCATATCATCAAAATCCATTTGGTACAGCTGGTCGCCAGATAATATCAGCACGTATTCAAACTCGTGTACGGCTAAATGGTGCAGGCTTTGCCTAACCGCATCGGCAGTTCCCTGGAACCAGCCTGCGCTGGTAGGCGTTTGCTCGGCGGCCAGAATATCAACAAAAGCCGTGCTGAACGTGCTGAAATGATAGGTGTTTTTAATGTGCTTGTTAAGCGACGCCGAGTTAAACTGCGTTAACACGAAAATTCTGTTAATGCCCGAGTGCAGGCAGTTGGAGATGGGTATATCTACCAAACGGTATTTACCTGCAATAGGTACGGCCGGCTTAGAGCGGGTTAGTGTAAGCGGCGCTAAACGGCTGCCCTGGCCACCACCAAGTACGATGCTGATTACTTTAGATGTCATATTTTCGGAATTAAACTTTCATATAGGTCAATGTATTCTTTTGCCGACCGGTCCCACGAAAAATCGAGGCCCATCATGCGCTTACGCAATTGCTGCAGTTGCTTAGTATCGTTGTACAACTCCACGGCGCGGCTTACTGAGTAAGATATATCGTCTACCGAAACATTGTTAAAACGGATACCGTAGCCCCCCTCATCGCCAAAATCTATCACGGTATCTTTTAACCCGCCGGTTGTTCTCACTATTGGGACTGTGCCATAACGGATAGCGTATAACTGGTTCAGTCCGCAAGGCTCCACACGCGAAGGCATCAGCAGGAAATCGGCCCCGGCGTAAATTAAGTGCGCCAGCGCTTCGTCATACCCAATAAATACATTTACGTTTTGCGGATGCGTATTCTTTAGAGCGGTAAGTGCAACTTCTGTTTCCGGGTCGCCGGTGCCTAATATCAGGAAGTTAACCCCATCGCCATGCTGCTGTATGCTGCGTTCTATGGCGGCGGGGAGCACATCGGCACCCTTCTCTACCACCAGTCGGCCAATAAACACTACTAAAGGTTTATCAACCGACAGGCTGAAACGATCGCACAATAACTCTTTGTTTTTTTGTTTGCCTTTATTAACCGTTGCGGCAGTAAACTTGCCCGGTACCATTGGGTCTGTTTCGGCATTCCACACATCGGTATCAATGCCGTTTACAATACCATAACCCTTATGCCTTTCTATGTAAAAAAGGTATTCGAGCCCGTTGGAACTGATAGAAAGCTCGGTAAGGTAATTGGGCGATACGGTGGTATATTTCCAGCAGCATTTAACGGCGCAGGCCAGCGGATTGATACCGCCGTTCCACTCCAGCAATCCGGTTTTATAAAAATCAACTTCCGGCAACAGCGGCAGCCTTTCCCACCCGAACGCCCCGTGGTACTGCCCGTTATGAATAGTAAACACGGTTGGGATATTGGCCAGCCTGCGGTACAGAAACGAGTTCTGCATCAGGAAGGGCACCAGTCCCGAGTGATGATCATGGCAATGGATAATATCCGGTGTTTGGCCGCTCCAATTGATCCAGTCGAGGAAACAGATCTGAAAGGCCAGAAACTGATCCAGTTCATCGGGGTAACTGTAAATATTTTCCCTGTCAAGCAAACCGGGGATCCGGATCAGGTACAGGTCGAAACCAAGCTTATTGGTTTGTTCTTTTAAAATTTCGAAGTAAATGCGACGCGTGCCTAACAGCGATGTGCCCTGGAAAACGATATCAAAGGTGTTATCGTGCACAAACTTGCGGTTGTAAAAAGGCATAGCTACCGCAGCGTTGTGCCCCGCCTGGTTTTGGTATTTGGGCAGCGAGCCAACCACATCGGCAAGCCCCCCAACTTTAGCAATGGGATAGCATTCGGCGCTTAAATGGAAAATTCTCATCCGGGTTTATATAGTGGTTAAGGTACTAAACATTTCCCCAAATGAACAAACACATAATTCCAAAAATGTGTTTTAAATAGTGCTATTATTTAATTAAAAAAGCATTTTGCTTATCATTTCGGTATTAACTAAAATTAGACAGTTGGTTTTGTTGCCAGTTTAGCAATGGGGTTAATAAGTGCATGTATTCACGGAGGTAATGGCAGGCTTAAAAGCTGAGCGAGCAAGGTAAAGTTGCGAGGTTAACAGGCCAGCGGTTTTATAAGTTTGCTGATAGGCGGCCGGTTCATTTATTGTAAGCAGGGAGCTGTTTTGTTTTTATCAATAATCTATAAACCAACTATACCCACTGATTTTTCTATACTCTTTAGGAACTGCAGACAATACTTCCCGTAATTTAGGTTCTGCTTGGTTGCCATAATGGCGAACCCGATAAAATTTCTTCCTGAGCGTATCTGCGGGATATATGTATTCTACCGTATCAATTTTGAAGCCGTTCCATTTGTATTTATAAAGCGGCACTTCACCGGGATGGCCATAATTAACACCGCGAATAATTTTTTCTTTTGGGAAATATGATGCATTATAAAATCGTAATTATCAGAAAAATCTTCATCAGCAGGGCGATATAGCCGAACTTCGTCACGGTTTCGTGCGCAACAGCCGGCAGAAGAATAAGTGGTTGATATAAAATCTTTAAACCCGTCTCCATTAATATCTCTTACAGTATTTGTAACGTAGTTTAAATCCCAAATTACCGTATGTATAACTTCTTTGAAGTTATGCTTATCGAAATATAATACTCTCAAATGAATGTCCCAAGCAGACTTTGTTTTTAAAATCAAATGTCTTTTTTTACTCGAAAACAGGAAACCAAACTTTAGAGTTGCAAACGATGCTAATCCGTCATTAATAGTTAAGGTTTTCATGTAAGATTTCTCCTCCTGATGTTTTACAGCATACTTCATAGCTGTATCCAGCAATTCAATCTGCCTGAGACTATCGGCTTTCGCTTCCCGCTCAGATTCTAACCTAATAGAATCTTTTTCTCCATGTTTTGATATCGGGGATCTAAGGAGAGAGTATTCTTCTACTACAGACGTTGCAGTTTTTATTGCTGCCATTTCTTTCTGCGGATGTTTACATCCAAAGAGAAAAATGACAGGTATAAAAATTAAGTATTTCATTCTATCAATGCGCTTCGAGCCAGTTCAACCCTGTGCCTATCTCTACCATAATGGGTACTTCGGTTTTAATAGCGTTCTTCATGTTCTCCAGAATGATTGGCTTTACTATTTCTATTTCGTGGTTAGGCACATCAAAAACTAACTCATCATGCACCTGCATGGTCATGCGGGCATCCAGCTTCAGGACTTTCAGTTCGCGATGAATGTTGATCATGGCTATCTTGATCATATCTGCCGCCGAGCCCTGTATTGGGGCATTGATGGCATTTCGCTCAGCAAAGCCGCGTACAGTTTGGTTGGCCGAGTTAATATCCCGCAGGTAGCGGCGCCTGCCCATTAGCGTAGTTACATAACCGTTTTCGCGGGCAAAGTTCATGGTATCCGCCATATATTGTTTTATGCCCGGATATTGCGCAAAGTAGTTCTCGATGATGTCAGCAGCCTCTTTACGCGGGATACCCAGGTTTTGCGATAATCCAAATGCCGATTGCCCGTAAATGATGCCAAAGTTTACCGCCTTGGCGTTGCGGCGCTGCGTGCTGTCTACATCTTCCAATGCTACGCCGTAAACTTTGGCAGCGGTTGCGGTGTGAATATCAATATTATCAATAAAGGCCTGGCGCATGTTGGGGTCTTTACTGATCTCGGCAATAATGCGCAGCTCTATCTGCGAATAATCGGCAGATACAATGCTGTGATTGGCGTCCCTCGGGATAAAAGCCTTCCTCACCTCGCGGCCGCGTTCGGTACGGATAGGGATATTCTGCAGGTTGGGGTTATTGGAGCTTAAACGCCCGGTTGCCGCCACCGCCTGGTTATAGCTGGTATGGATGCGGCCGGTTTTAGGGTTCACCATAGTTGGCAGGGCATCTACATAAGTAGATTTCAGCTTCTGCAGCTGGCGGAAATCTAATATATCCCTTACAATGTCACTTTTGGCAGCCAATGAGAGCAATACATCTTCGCCGGTCTGGTACTGGCCGGTTTTGGTTTTTTTGGCTTTAGGATCAAGCATCAGTTTTTCAAACAGCACCTCGCCCAATTGCTTTGGCGATGCGATGTTAAAACGTACGCCAGCTTTTTCAAAAACCACCTTTTCCAGCTTGGCTATATCGGTTTCCAGTTCTTTGGAGAATTCCCTTAATGTATCGTGGTCTATCCGCACGCCTTCGTGTTCCACATCGGCCAGTACGTATATCAACGGGTTCTCAATTTCGTGCAGGAGTTTTTCGGCGCCTACCTCTTTAATCTTCGGTTCAAAAACATCTTTAAGCTGCAAGGTAACGTCGGCATCTTCGGCAGCATACTCTTTTATCTTTTCAAGCTCTACATCGCGCATATTTCCCTGATTTTTGCCTTTGGGACCAATCAGCTCGGTAATAGAAACCGGCTTATAATTCAGGTAATTCTCCGACAGGATATCCATGTTATGGCGGGTATCCGGGTCTATCACGTAATGGGCCATCATGGTATCAAACAAGTCGCCTTTTATTTCCACATCGTACCATTTCAGCATCAGGATATCAAACTTTAGGTTCTGCCCTATTTTGCTGATACCGGCATCTTCAAACACCGGCTTAAACTCGGCTACTATTTTTTTGGTTTCCTGTTCATCTGCAGGTACAGGCACGTACCAGCCATGGTTATGTTTTATAGCGAAGGATAAGCCAACCAGTTCGCAATGATTGGCATCGGTACCTGTGGTTTCAGTATCAAAGCAAATGCTCTTTTGTGCTTTTAATTCTGCTATCAGTTCGGCACGTTTCTCAAAAGTATCGGCCAGGATATATTCATGTGCTACG
>Ga0247734_1000431_pt1 | contig 37148 bp, 31 predicted proteins | sample UWRJL103311B2_FD_180933 | JGI IMG/M metagenome (GOLD analysis project Ga0247734, IMG submission 180933) | Plant litter microbial communities from Arlington Agricultural Research Station in Wisconsin, United States - UWRJ-L103-311B-2 | ecosystem: Environmental > Terrestrial > Plant litter >...
GAATGATGATAGCAGTAGAGGGTTGAGTTGGTGGTGGTAATAATGGGAGAGTGGTGAGTGCGTTGTATCGCAATGGGTTTTTGGTGAGGGAGGCTGAAGAGGCAAACCGCTGGTTTGTTGCCCCTAGTGGCAGGACTAGCAGCAAAAGCAGCCGTCAACCCTGAGCAGATGGAGTTTCAGAGCTGTGGTAATGTAAACACCAAACCAAGAAGTGAATTTGAAATCTTGAACTTTGGATAGTAATGTAGGTGTAGGTGTACATGTACATGTGTCTGAGATCACACCCTTGGGTTGTCGTTTATAGAGGATTATCTCTTGTCTTCTTCCCACCAAGGCTAGGCTGGGCCGATGCCGATGTCGTCCTTTGATAGAGTGGACTCGCCGTGGAGCCGAACGAAGACTTTTGTTTGCGGCAAAGAAAAAGACAGGGAAAGATTGAGACGACGTAAGGCCTAAGCAGCGATGATTCACAGCCCTATGGTGGTGCGTTCGTATTGTGCTGTCTGACAGTAGTAGAGTACTTAATAATACTACTGTAGAGTCCTCCGTACGGTATCAGTATAGTACAGTAGTGCCTGGATGTATCCCAGTACGGTAGCATATACTGTATACTTTCTACAGATGGCCTGCTAGCCTATCCAGGCCAAGATATAGATATAGAAACCAGCGAATCGCATATACTTCGTAGGTCAACAAAGAAACTGGATGGGTTCGGCTCTTGGTTTCTCTTCTTCGCCCTAGCTGCTTCAATCTCTTTTCCTTGCATATCCTTTCGTTTCTTGTCTGGTCTTTTCTCCTTTTTTTGCTTTTCTTTCTTTTTTTCACTCCAACCAACGAGTATCAGCAGGTACCTGTACCTCGTAACCCAGCACTAAGCGTGTTCTTGTTTGTCAGAGCTACCACAACAACAGCCTCGTGATCACGATCCTCCCGAGCCCCTTGGCCAGGGCCAGCCGGGCAAAGTGAATTGTGGTGTCAGGAATTGGAGGTGTGAGGTAATCGAAAAGCTTGGGTGTAAGTTTCTGGTGCAACTAGTGCCCCTAGTGTATGAGCGTAGCTTGGAGCAAATCCAAATCCGGGGAAGTGGCCATGAGGCCCAGCTGGCGGATGTGATAGGAGTTTAGGAGTTCGCAGCGTTGGCGAGGCGAGGCGAGGATGGATGGTTTTAATTTGCGACGTTGGACAACATGTCTTGAGTGATGCGCACATTGCTTGTCGAACTGGTGTCATTCTGCATATCTCCGCGGCCGTTCGTGGTCACGTGGTATAACTATATGCAGCGCGGCAAGAGTTACCATACCATATACCAGCTTCACTTTGTCTTCTTTTGGTTCGTGGTCCCTTCTGGGCTCGCTCAGGGCTGAGCATGTTGCCCAGGTGTGCGAGCAACTTGGAACCGTGGGAACTTGTCCGCAGAAGCAAATAAATTATGGCTTAACTTTCGGGCGAGAAAGCCCAGCCTTGAAATGCAGACATCCAACTTCTCAAGGCTGTCAAGCGACTCAAACTCTTTCTGTATTATGGTAATTAAACGAGCTCGTCCTCTTTTTATAAAATAAAATAAATGTTATAAAATAATTAATAGCTCATCATTATCATCAGGTTAGACACCTAGATAGCAAAGGGATCCAGCAAACGGGCTGTTCAATGTGAGCCTACCTACTCGGTTAAACAGCGCGAGATGTTCCAGCATTACCAGCCCATTCAACTGAGACAACACTTACTAAGAATATTACGGGTTTCTCTATCTATTTAATCTAAAATGTGCTCTGCAAATTGCTGTAAACTTACAATTTGAATACGATTATATCAGCATTTTCCATCTGTTGACTGCCGAGGATCTGCGGTATACCTACCCTACTTCATCCTCAACACTTTTTTGGCCACCAGTTGTCTATCTAACCTTCATCCTTGCATCACTTCTAGTCATGGGTTGAACTGAATTGGAAAATGTGATTTGCGTTCGCTAGTGAGTAATCTATCTACTCGAATGAGTCATAATTCTTGCCAGTTCCACCCATAATATATCACCTCCATCGCCCTCAATGCAGATGATCTCAGATGCATTAGAGAAATTACTCCGAGTATACTTGGGATTTTTACCCGGCAGTACACTGATGTCTCAGAATGACGAGATCATAGCAAGAACGCACCGGCTGGAAACCCCAATGCTTGACCTACCAGTTGGTCACTTAATCCCAGCCATGGACCACACTGCCTGGTCTATAGTTAATAAAACATCAATAACTCGAATAAGCGCACGTACTTACATCATCGGAGGATTCCTCCTCTGTCTCATGCTTCGGAAACTCTAGTTCATATAGACTGAACTCCAGTTCTTGCAATTTCATCATCAACTCCACCATTTCTGCCTGTGTAGGACCAGAAACTGGTCCAGGTAGTAGTATCGGAGGTGTTCTCGCAAAGCTGGATTTAATCACGTTTACAGTCACATCAATAATCTGGACCACGATAGGCAAGCAACGAATAAGGTGAAATGCGAAGAGCGTATGATCGATTGCGAAATCTGAGAATTCCAGGGTCTTGGAAGCAACTATCGACCACGCGAGCTTTTCTATGATCTGGTAGATACACATCTCGATGATAATGAAGGTGGCGAGCTTTCTCCACCCCTAGTATTTGAAGAAGAAGTCGAAGATGTGGTCGGGTAGCCCAAGCATCCCTGCGGAGTATCTGGTGATTCGCATTTGAGGATACTGGTAGCTCAGATGTTTGTGGTATGATGTTTGGTGGTTCGGTGATAGGCAATAGGCAATAGGTGATTGGAGTGAGCCTGGGATATGTTTATGTATGGCAGGAGTAACTTATATTATGATGTAATTTGAATATCCAGAATAAGCTGAGTGACCGCCGACTTCGATGAGAAAATGCTTGAAAGTGATGAAGGTTGGTTATTTCTGAAACAGAATAGCAATGGCCATTTAGGATGGCGAGGAAGACAACATGGCAACAAGGAAAGACCATCTTTGTGATGAGCCTTCCACCTGGCTTCAATACACGTAAAGGAAGGTACATTTAATGGAAACACTTGGAACCTCGTGCACAATTGTTGGTTGAGTAAACCTCGAAAGACGATAAAGTTCTTTGGCCTGCGCACATTTCAGTTTAGTGGATTCTAAATATTTTCACTTTCTACCAGAAATTGAAGTAAAGAGTTCTCCATCAAGGAATAGAAGTAGAAACATATACTCTCCAAATCAAACCCAAAAGAGCCCATATGAATTAGATAGAGCTAACCACGCAAACTATTTCCATCTCATCGAATTTGTTACCATAACCTACCACAATCACCTCATTCTTGTGGATTCACAACCGGCTTCCCCCTGATCTTGCCGTCCAGCATCCCGTCCGCCGCCTCCTGCAACGCCTTCAGTCCTCCCTTAACTTTCGTGACCGGCGTAGGCTCAATACTCCCATCCTGAATCACCTTGCCTAGATACTCACCGTACCACCACTTCGCGAACGTCTCAAACTTCTCACCCTCCTTGAGCGTCACGTTTCCGAAGAACTCATAGATCCGCTCAACGTTATCCGGAAGTTGGACATCGCCACCCATTGTCGAAGCGAATGTACCGCCGTTGGGTTGGAGCAAGGTAGCAAGTGCCTGCTGTGAAGCAGGATCGCCCGATGTGCTGTAGAGGTACTTGAACGGGCCCAGAGCACGCAAATCATCAAGCACGGTGGGGGATTTGTAGTCTAGCACGTTAGAAGCTCCGAGGCTCTTGAGATGCTCGAATCCTCGAGGAGATGCCGTTGCGATGACTGTTTCTCGTTAACCCTTGCATTTAGCTTGTATTGCATCATCATATACCTTTATAGCCAACGGTCTTTGCATACTGGACCGCATATCCACCAACACTTCCACCCGCGCCTACCCATTGGATTAGCGTTGTAGTTTTGGAGTTTCAATTTAGCTGAGAAGCTATGAATAGTCTCAAGGACTAAGATAATATGTTGGTTTGGGATTTCAAACAGTTCGAGTCCATAGGAAACTAATGGGAAACGAGTTGTCTTTACTGTTGGGATTCCACAGGACCCTCTGCACCTTGCTTGAAAATGACCTTTCAAATTAGAAATTCACATACCCCAAATCAACACTTTCTCCTCACCAACTGACGATGATGCCTGTCCTGGTAACTCCATTCCCAGGTAAACATGCAAAGCACCGACAGCCGTCTGCAATGGGAACGGAAGTGCAACAGCTTGATCGAATGGTGCGTCACCGATCTATCACACATCTATCAGTACAGGTTTCTTTACCATCTCTTTTCCTTTCTTTCTTTCTTTCTTTCTTTCTTTCTTTCTTTCTTTCTTCTTACAAAAGAGAGTCAATAACATGACATACCTTAGCCGTCGAACTCTCCCTCCCCACGACAAATTTCTGCCAACCCCCGTACCTCACATCTCGTTTCTTGTAAATCGGCGTATCGCTCACGACACGATCACCAACTTTCAGGTTCTGGACTTTGTCGCCTAGGGCGACCACTGTACCGGCAAGTGTGCCTCCCAAGATAAAAGGGTAGGGGACATTGATATAGGCATCGTGGCGGATTTTGGCGTCTATGGGCTGCACAGCAATTGCATGATTCTGAAGGTTGATATGAGTAAAATTCCCAAACATCAAACTGCTGTGGAGTGTAAAAGGAAACAGGTTGGGGAAAGTCGGATTACCTCAATCAAAATCTCATCACCGTGTACTTCATAATACTCCGTTTCCTCGATTTGCAGATCCTCCTTCGCACCCTTGATCCAGGCGGCTACGTTCGACATTTTCATATGCTCACCAAAGGCAAAGGATCTCCAAAAAAAAAAAAAAAGTTATGTATTGTATATAGAGACTTGTAGCAGGATCGCTTTTATCTAGACTTAGAAACTTATGTGAAAAGACAAGAGAACTACACAACTATGATTGGAAAAAAACAGCTGGATGTCGTTTTTATAAACCCCTCCCCCATCCCTTCTCCTCCTCCTTCCTAACCCCTCTTGTACTAAAACAGAAAATGCACACAAACGTACCTGTAATTACCAAAGGTAGATTGACAAATCCCTTGGTCAGGACTCTCTTTTTGCCAGCCCACTTACACTGGTTGCTCTGAAATCTAATGCAGCAACGTGAGTAAGCATCTTCTGGAACTCACTTAGTGATGAAGTGGGGCTCCATAGCGTATATTCCCGTCAAGTCCGTACAGCAATTACTGACTAAGATTTAGTAGCGAGTTCTTGGTTTTAAGGCTCAACTGAGTTCATAAAGAAGGAACTCTAACGCTAAAAGAAACTAATTCTGTCCCTTTTCACGCTAGGTCACGTGTGCACTGTTACGGATTATAGGTCCACTTCTTTTTAGAATTAGACATGCCAAAATGGTGTTGTGTAAGAATCTCTCCTACCAACAAGGCACAATCTGTAATTCCTTTCCCTTTTGAGGTGGTCGAGTAGGAGAATGACATTGTTTATCATGCTTGTGACTCTTAAGTATTACATGTCTTCGTCTTCATTATCTCTAGTTAATGAAGCCAATCTATGAATGAAAGCATAAAGCCCAGTGAGCAAAAGTCACATACACCACCATATGCTGTCCCAAGCCCAGGACCTATGCTAGTAAAAACAGACAAATCAAATAACTTTTGTGGTATTCGCATCCTAAACGCCATTAATTCATACCTTAGCCCCATCTAGAGAAATCCAGTGTATCCACAATTCCCTCTTCTTGAACACCTGAGCCAACCTCTGTTTCTGCTGTAGAAAGAATGGATGATCGTTGCGAGCCTCCATCGCTGGGATTAATGAGAAAATTCGCAACTGAAGAACGTCGAAGGCCATTAAGACTTTCTCGAATCGTTCGTGTGTCATAAGACGCTGCAGGGACAGGGGCCGCTGTCGGTGAAGTTGGATTGGATGTGGGACTCTTTGGACCATACTTTTCTCGAAGTTTATTGATCTCCCGTAAACGATTGCGCCATGAGAATACATGCTCACCTCCCTCCCGGTTGAACCAGACCAAGGAGAACACTGATGCATTCAGTGCAAGCAATCGAATGAATCCCGGCAGCGCAGCTAAACCTACGATTTTGATCTCTGAAGCTGGAGATATCTCTGGGAAACCAGGCCTGCTCATTACTTGAACTTTGTAAAATGCGTTCTTCATGTGTGATTCAGAGCGCTGTCGCGTAGCAACAAAGGATGCCCTCGATTCAGGCGTGATGACAATGTTGACGTAATTGAACTCTGATGGGAATGTGTCAAATCGGAACGGCAGGCCTGAGTTGTTGAATATAATATTAACAAAATCGTTTCCAATATGACTCTTCTTCTTAATACATTGTGGGTCACGCTCAAGATCTGTAGGCATTTGCGTTGTGACGTGGAACACAATCTCCGTCACGCGGTCACGCCAGCAGAAGGCATATTCTCCATCAGAGTTGTCCTTTCGATCCAAGCCTTGAGTATTGAAACTGGCTCCTTTTAATTTTGTGAGAGTTCCCAGACCAGACAGGAAATGAGTATAGTCGCTACTGCCCATGACATTTGCAAGAATTTGGGTCTCTTGGGTTTGATTTTCACCCATGTAAATTACTCCAACCTTGTGACCATCCACAGTGAAGTTACGATCGAATGCTGCTATGGCACGCTTGATTGCCGGGTCATCCGGTAATGGGATTGGGCGAGAGGCTTCATTTGTTTGAGGCATAGAAGCAGCCAGTTGTAGGAGAAGATGGCTTGGAAGAACGACATTGCTGTCGGTCCCGTCATCCGCCGAAAGTTCGCTTTGGTGTGGTGGAGGTCGTGTAAATTTCTCTCGAATAATGTAACAAGAGGTGCCTGATGGCTGGCGTTTGGTAATCTGGGCCCATCCTCCTCGTGTTGCCTGTTCTACAGTTACAATGCTTTGTCCAACTATCCATCTTCTCTTTAGAATTTCACCAAATTGCTCTTCGGTGAATGTAGGATCCGCCGCGGATTCATCCACATCTGCATAGGCTACCCTTTGCATAAAATCCAAAGTAACTTGTGCCTGTTCTTCGATTTTCTCCTTACCGCTACTATCCATTGAGACCAGATTTTTTGTGATCCAGCTTACTTGACCAGCCCGGTCTGTCAGTCTTAAAGACAAAAACCAGAAGATGATAACGTGGTATGCAAGAGCATGTACATATTGTGGCAAGTCGTCTGATGCATTAGGTTGAAAATTGCTCTCCGCTATATTGCTTTCTATAAGGTTTTGGGAGCTGTCTGCAGATATTCCAGAGTTCCTAGAAAGGCCAGTACTGCTGCGAGACAACGAATCTTTGCTGATTGGCTGATCGCGTACATATTGTAAATAGCGAAAGCACATCATGAAAATTGTCCGGTACTCATCTTCTCGGAAGTTCACATACAGATTTGGCAATCTAGCAAGACAGGCCAGGAACTCGAGGATATGCACGGCAACATGGGACTGAGTAATAATTGTAGACATCTTCTGTAGAATCGTTACGAGTGACTTGCTGGTCGATGCTGGTAGCTCGTGACAGCAGATTGAGATGGCATGAATACAGCATTTTGCTGCTCGGTCTGCTCCAACACCCACCAAGAAAGTGCGAACCAATTCATCTTCTTCTGGCTTCGTAAAATCATCATGGTAGCTGATAATCATTGTCAGGATCTGGAAGATACAAATTGCGACATCCACTTTGCGAAGGCCCGAAGATATAGGTGGTTCGTAAAAGCTGCTATTCTTTACCTGTTCGCACAGAATGTCTCTGAGTAGCTTGATCTGTCGTGTTGCAGATTTGAAGAGTGATTTGTTAGACAACTGGGCAGCGAGATGTACAAGGATGTAGCTATATACTTCCCAGTCACAACCATGTTGCAAAAGTCCAATGACTGTGTCCAGGAAAATGTCTATTTTTAAAAGTGTTTGGGTATAAGGACCTTTTACATTTGCAAGGTCTTCTTCGGCTCTAGCGTAGGAGGATAGTACCGAGCTGGCCTTGTCAGATGCAGGTTCTGGAAGTGCCTCGGGATCCGGAGTCATCCACATTTGATGGTTTCTGAGCACAACTCGATTCACACCACTTATGGACCGAAATGGTTGCCTTGTCTGCCCATGGCTCTGACCATTGATAGATGCACTCCGGGATAACCTAGAGCTTGCTATGTCGTCTACTCGTGATGATCTGTTTTGTTGTTGAGCGGCTTCATCTGCAGCTTGTTTTCGTGCTAAAGAAGGTGGAGTCCGATATAGAGAGGCTGCCAATCCATCGGACTCTGTGAATGGAGTTAAAAATATTCTGTTTGCCCAATCGGCCCTCAACCTGAAAAGCATTTTCAGCGCAGATATGCGAGAATCAGTTTCGCACTCCTGGGATTCTGCAATCCATAGTAATTCGTTGAACGTTCTGACAGATTTTGAAGCAGATTTGTCCATAGTTTTCATGAAAATATGGACTAAACCTTTGGTAACAACATTTGAAGGAGTTTGCACCAATGTATTGGGCCCGGCGGAAGACATTGGGCGACCCATTAGACCTTGCCGAGAGGCTGGCGGAGATCCGAGAGGCGACTGCAATCGGTCGCTACTGATCGTACTACGAAGGGCATCGATGACATAATTGAACAAAGATTCGTCGGCTGTCTCAGCAACCGCAACTGCAAATGACACCAGCTCTTGCAGAACCCGAATATCTTTTTCATCGCCTACACCTTCAAGTATAAGAGTGACGAAGGACTGTATACAGTCCGGGTCTTCGACATCATCTATCATCTCCACAACCTCAAATACTTCAGTAATTGCCATGAGAGACTGTAATCGAACCTCAGTTGGCTGAGTTCTGTCCGTGAAGAAGGCGTCTAGTACGAGCTTGATATTCTCCCTCCAATCTAGGTTGGAAGGATAGCAAAGGTGGTATTCCACATAGTAATCAATCACCAGCTTTGCACATGACTCAGGTAGATGGGGGTGAACACTGACGAAGAAGGCGATGCAGTCATCCCTCTGGTAGAACTCCTTACCAATGGAGTTGGTCAGAAGTTCTTCGATGCGGACAATAATTGTCTGTAAAGTTTGAGCCATAGTCGTGGAAACATTCTCCTCACTCGTTTCTTCTCTCCCCAATGGGCTTAAAATTCGAGATCTGTTGCTTAGGAGACGTCCAGTGGATGTCTCCCTAGCTCGATGAGAGCATTTCAGGACCACTTCGAACATAATGGACCAATCTTCCTCCATCACGTTTTCCATAACCTCGCCGTCCTCGCCAGTAAAAAGAGAAAGAACTAAGCGTAAGACATCAGTGTCTACCTTCGCATGCTCTACAGTCACAACTTTGGTGAGTGCTTCCATCAGAAGAGTAAATGGAACAAGTGGATAACCATGCCTTCCATCCTTTGCGAAGAGCTTTTCGAGTACCGACATAGCTCCACGAATCTCCCGAATTGTCTGCTTCTCTAGCTCCGCACCTGATAATGGGTTACGGAGGATATCGAGAAGGATCCGAACTGTAGTCTGACCATTGTGGGACCTCGCAAGGTTGCTAATAGACCGCCACGCTTCTGGGCGAACATCTGCAACAAGACAGTGTATCGAGCATAGCACCTTTACACAGTCTAAAAGTTTGTCGCTGGGAATCTCTCCATAGGTGATTGCTGCATCTATGACATTGATGCAAGCCCTTAGATCACTTGAAAGAGGTGTATGAACACATATATAGAGGATCACATCGATAAGCTCCCCGGTAGTCTCTTCGTTTGAGACGTTGAAGCTGAATTTAATGACATCCACAATGAATACGAAGAGTAGAGAGAGGTTTGTTTCTTCTCCCAGCGGTGACTTTTGATTTCGATTCACTCGACCTGCTTTCTTCCGTGCTAAGGATGTTACTGTGAAAGCTTCGCGCAACCAAGAGGTGAGTAGAGGAATTGCTCCATAATGAAATCCTGACAGATCTCGGCCATGTTTTGCCAACTCAACTACGGAAGCAAGCTGCAGATGAAAGTCATCTGGGTTCGCCGGGGCAGTAAGCACACGGAAATATAGCATGCGTTCCGGATCAGTAGCGGAGCTGTGTTTGACGCAGGCCGTCAGGAGTTCAAACCCTGCGACTCGAGCTTCAACGGGTTTCGATGGTTCGATAAGATCCTTTCCTTCTCTAAAGATGCTCGTAACCTGAGATATTTAGTTACATCCCGGGAAGACCATTGGGACTACTTACACCACTGATGGGGTAGTCTTGAACGGCATGGCGAAGAGACTCTGCTGCAGCAAGTCGCGTTGGGATTGGATTTCCTTCTTTCAACTGCTCTTGCAATTGCTCATAATTCGGAGGACCGCCATAGATCGCTTTCTTCAGGGTGTTGGCTGTGGTAAGCTGGGGAGCAAGAGCAGAAGCTGGCGATTGCGCGTGTGGACTCCTAGTAGATTTGTTCCCCGTCAAGCTCTTGAACACATTCACCAATCCATTTGTGCTTTTGGTTTCCTGGGCTTGGGCAACCTCTCCGGAGGTTGGAGACATAGACACTCGAGGGGGAGGGGAGGAAAGAGGTTCGAGATCTGACAAGTTCACGAATGCATTAGCAAAAAGTCCTTGGATTTGGTCTGCCATGGCCACGTCTGAAGGACGAGCAGCATTGCCGCAAGACGAGCAAGTGCAATGCTAAGAGTTCTCGCAGTGCAATGCGGGAGAAGAGAAAATCTCGGGAGATTGGACTTGACTTAATGTGAGGCAAGGGTTGATTCGGAATTTAAATTATTCTCGAGGAAGGGGGGCACGCTGTGTAAACTCACTTTAGGTCGTGGTTCCAAGCTGAACCAGCAATCACTTGTGTCGGCATGAGAAGGAGCGATTCCAGGAAGTAGCAGATGCCTAGGGGTGGTCGAGCGTGCGGATCAGTGGAATAAATGCTGGCAGATGCAGAGATCGATAGGAAGGGTCGTCAATTATGAAGAATTGGATGATTGGGATGCGGAAGCGGGAGCAACCTTCTTGCTGCTAGGACGATGAATTAATACTAGTAGAGAAAAGTAGCTTGCCGGGGAGAGCCAGATGCTTGGAGGCTTCGGAGATATCCACAGTTGCGCAATTCATAGACCCGGTCCGGAATAGCCTGGTAATATTCACGGACTAATAAAGCCCCATCTTGCTATCAATAGAAGTGGAGTTTTGGAATTAAAAATGCCACACGACGGAAATAGTGAGGGCGGATTGAAAACTGACAGAACTGGCAGAAGAGGGTCGGTCTGAGCTTGGCGAAATCCAGAGACAGCAGATCCAGAGAGAGATATAGATAGATATAGAGACAAGAGACAGAGTGTGAAGCCAAAAAAAAGGGGGGGATTCCGTTGCCCTTAGGTAGGGTAAGGTGCAATAAAATAGTAGCTATGGACGAGAGTAGATACGGATTGTGTGTGTGTATATATATGTATATGTAGATGTCGTCGAATCGTGGAAGTTTGTTAATTTGCGATGGGCCAACGCGAGGGGGAAGTAGAGTTGCAGTCTGCTGAAGTGACGTGAGGTTTGGGTCATAGAGTGAGGTGAAGTGATGGATGTTTCTTTCTATCCTCTCCGTCAGCTCAAGTCAAGAAATCTAACTGATGCTGTAAGTAGGACAGCAGTAGCTCTAGCCACCACAGGACAACGGGGGAGTTACCTGCCTCCCTGCTTCAATATCCGCAAATCGCTATCATTTATTAAGTATCGTCAAATATCATATCATGTGGTTCATTTGTTCCCTGATCCCGGCAAAATAAGGAAAAGAGAAGGGAGAGAGGCAAAAAAGGGAACGAGTGACGGAGTAGACCCCGTGAGAGCTCCGTGGCGGGTGATGGCCAGTCAGTGTCAGTCAGTCAGTCAGTCAGTCAGCCAGCCTTGTCAACGTGGGGAGGGGTTCGGTCTTTGTTTCTTTTTTTTGCCTGAGGCACCAACCAGTCGATTCCAGGTCGAGCAAACGAGCAACGAGCAACGAGCTTGCCTGTAGATGGATGCCTGAGGCTGTGACCGCAAGGCTACCGAGAACCTGAACAAGCTTATTTATTTATCACTGACCTGTGTTGACAGCCCCACCATCGTCGTCGTCTAAAAGCCAAAACCCATCCATCTGCCCTACCCTCCCTTACTGTTCTCTGCTACCTTCCGCCTCATTCTCTTCTATCAGCACAATCTCAAGAATGGAGGAAATTGCGAAGCTGCTCGAGGCCACTCTCGATCCTCGACAACATAAACAAGGTATATATCTTTTGCTCTTGAGAACACTCTATTTGTCTCGTTTGTTTATTTGTTGCTTGCCTGTTTGCCTGTTTGCCTGTTTGCCTGCCATAACCTTAGCTAACTTCCTACACCATAGCTGAGACTGCTCTAAAGCAGCATGAGAACACCCCAGGATATTCCCTTACTTTGCTCAATATAGTAGCCTCCGAAGCACTTCCTCTGAATACTCGTCTTTCGGGAGCTTTAGTATTCAAGAATTTCATCAAATATAAATGGGTGGTAGGCAACATTCAGAATCGAGGTTTCGCACGCTTGCTGATCTGGTCTCTAGGACGAAGATGGAAAATACCAGCTGGCAGAGAATGAGGTGATAGCGATCAAGAAAGAGCTTATAGGTCTAATGATCTCGGTCCCAGCCAACATTCAGTCACAATTGGGAGAAACTATTAGTCTGATCGCAGATTCCGACTTTTGGGTCCGTTGGGATACACTGGTAGATGTTAGTACACGGTCAAAGGCTAGGAGTGGGTAACAACTGTACTGACTTACCACAGGACTTAGTATCGAGACTGACTCCGGACAACGCCAAAGTAAATCTGGGTGTACTTGAAGTCGCACATTCGATTTTCAAGCGATGGCGGCCGCTTTTTGCATCCGATGATCTCTATACAGAAGTGAATCACGTTCTGGGCCACTTTGGACAGCCGTTTGTGCAATTACTTATTGTAGGTACTCTAATATGCAGCTGCATGCGCTGGCTAATCATTTCAAAAAGAGCACCGACCAGCAAATAGAGATCAACAAAAACAACAAAACAGCACTCATCCAACACGTCGAAGTAATGAATTTGCTGGTCAAGATATTTTTCGATTTATCCTGCCAAGATCTCCCTCCCATTTTCGAAGATAATCTCGTCGATGTTACATCTCTGCTACATAAATACTTGACCTACGAAAATCCCCTTCTTGCCACTGATGATGACTCTGAATCAGGGCCCTTGGAGTTTGTCAAGGCTGGAATCTGCGAAGTCATTACTCTATATATCCAGAAGTACGAGGATGCATTTGGTAAGTTGTGTCAGCAATTTATCACAAGTACCTGGAACTTGTTGACAACAATTGGACCCGAGATGAAATTCGATATTCTGGTCAGCAAAGCTTTACATTTCTTGACATCTGTCGCAAGTCTGGACAAGCATGCACAGAACTTCAATAATGATGCCATCTTGGGAGAGGTTGTGGAGAAAGTTATACTTCCAAATGTTAGCCTTAGAGAATCCGACATTGAACAATTTGAGGATGAACCTATTGAGTATATTCGAAGAGATCTAGAAGGATCCGATGCAGATACGCGACGTAGAGCAGCAACAGATTTCCTACAAAAGCTTCTCGATAAATTTGAAAAGTTAGTGACGGAAGTTGTTGGGCGCTATATTACCCACTACCTGAATGCATTTACGAAGAATCCAGCCGGTGACTGGAAATCAAAAGATACTGCAGTTTATTTGTTCTCATCAATTGCCGCCAAAGGACAGGTTACAGCTGGCCATGGAGTCAAAACCACCAACTCGTTGGTTGATGTAGTTGATTTTTTCCAGAACCATATCGCAAATGACCTACTTGCTGAGACTGGTGTTGAGCCTATCCTAAAAGTGGATGCTATCAAATACCTTTACACCTTCCGAAGTCAATTAACGAAGGAACAGTGGAGTGCTGCTTTCGGACCGTTAATGAAGAACCTCGCATCATCTCACTATGTGGTCTACACATATGCAGCCATTGCAGTGGAAAGAGTGCTATTCCTAACCGATGACTCTGGTCGCCATATTTTTGGTAAAGATGATGTGCAGCCTTTCGCCAAAGATCTTCTAGGGCATTTGTTCACCTTGATAGAGAAAGATACAGCACCCGAAAAAGTCCAAGAAAATGAATTTCTCATGCGTTGTGTCATGAGAATACTAATTGTGTTGAAGGATGGTGTCATCCCAGTTGCAGAGACAGTGCTTGAACATCTGATCAGCATAACGTTGATAATTCAACAAAATCCAAGTAACCCACGTTTCTACTATTACCATTTCGAGGCCGTGGGAGCTCTCATCAGGTCAGTTGTATCCCGAAATGGCTGCATACTTAGTTACTGACGTTCCTCAGATATGCCTCTTCAGCTAATCCCGAGAAGATGGAAAATGATGTCTATCCGGCATTTTCTAACATTCTGCGAGACGATATTACAGGTGAGTTTTCATATATCCTATCGGGGAAGGTGGTTTCTAACTAGTACCGTAGAATTCATGCCCTATGTTTTCCAGCTTTTCGCAGCACTTCTCGAGGCCCGACCAGACGGTCCATTATCGGATTATTATAAAGGCTTGATTGGGCCTGTGTTGACACCACAGTTATGGGAGTCGAGAGGCAATGTACCTGCCCTTTCCAGACTGTTGTCATCGATGATTCCAAGAGCGGCTGCAGATATCGTGGCAAATGGTCAGCTCGAGCAAATTCTTGGAATTTTCCAGAACCTCCTAGCATCGAAAAAGACAGAGCTCTTCTCCTTTGACATTCTAGAGACTGTCGTTACCTCTTTCGACGTGTAAGTTTTCAAAGTCTATCTGAGCCATTGCCCACTCATGCTAACACCACTAGCGCTGTTGTCCAACAATACTTCCCGACCATCCTCACCCTTTTGTTCACACGGCTGAACAGCAATCCCCCAGAAAAGTTCAAGCAACGATTCGTTCGATTCTACCATTTGGTTTCCTCCCTCGACCAAGCTGGTCTTGGATGTGATTTCTTTATTCAGCAAACGGATAGCATTCAAGATAAGGTTTTCGTACCAATTTACCTAAACATTGTTTTACCGACCACTCAGCAATTAGCTCGCCCACTAGAGCGCAAACTGGCTGTTGTATCTCTTACGAAAACTCTCACCGATTCGCAAGCTTTCGCTGTGAAGTATATCAAGGGGTGGAACTTCACATGCGAGGGCTTGTTAAAACTCTTGGAAAACCCACCGATGCCGGTTGTGGCGGATGATATCGTTGCAGAGGCAGATATTGATGACGTCGGCTTTGGAGTTGGCTTCACTCAGTTGAGCACATGTAAAAAGGTACCCAAAGACAACTGGCTGGAGGTGACAGATGTCAAGTCATGGGTCGGTGCCTATCTCAAAGCTGCTGATGGCCGACACAATGGGAAAATTGCGCAATTTGTAAACGAAAGATTGCCGGACGCAGCTAAGAACGTCCTAATATCATACATGAGATGACGGAACATGGGACAATGAGTTGACCCAAAGCGAGGAACAGCATATGAATGGAATGTATGTAATATTAGAGATGGGACTTTTTATCGACAAAAATGATCAGCGAGACAAAAGCGGGTTTGATTCTACCTCATAGCGGTATTACGGCATTTAGATTGGAATGGAAACCCCCAGTTCCCCATAATGACAATTCCAGTACCGTTGGCCCACTTTTCCCTAACAGTTCGGTTTTTCGTATGTGCCCAACTATAAGAATTGATTTGAACAGGTCTTTCCACGTTTATGGTTGGCAGGTGTCCGCGCTTAGTAAAAGAGAGAAATGATGCAGTTGGATCTAAATTTTGAGAGAGATGTAAGAATAACCTAGATATTACTAAATATGGGCGAGTGGCAAAATAGACTTACTATCACCAAGCAACTCGGTTTAAACTAATCAATGTTGCGCTGACTGACTAGGCAGATAACCAAGGGCAGCCAGGTCGGCTCCCTAACATATCACCAGCGAACTAGTGCCACCACAAGTTGGAAGGAGTTCGAATACGGCCAAGATGGCCTCTCGAAACGAGAGGCGAGCGCCCCTGCTGGATAAGCGAGAGCCATCATATATGTCCTTACTACCGGTTCAGTTCTCTACCAAGCTTGCATGCTGTCGTTCTTCAAAGGCAAGATGGAGTCACTGAGAATTGAAACGTATATTGGCATCAGTGATTTAGATTTTCTATCCACTATAAAAACTTGCCTTTAGAGAGAACCAACAAAGGTTGGCACTCACGCTTCTAAGAATACATGCTGCTCTGTTCCCAAACAACGCCCAGACACTTAAAGTTCAAAAAGAAAAACCACCACATTCCGTCCAGTAACTTTTGACAGCCGAGTTGAAAGACAACCTAGCCTGCAAAATCCGGCAAGCAGAAAAGCTATCGGTTGCACTAATTTGCGGTCGCGTCTTGAACGGCGGCCTTTTCTTTTAGTTAGCATACCATCCGCAGAGTTGTTTTCTATGTATTGAGACTAAATCAACATACCACAGCAGTATCGGAAGCAACGTTTGCATTAGCCACCGGGGCAGGTGGGGCCTGAGGGAAACGGTCAGCATATAATTTAATATCACGGCATTAGTGCTATAAACTTACAGCAGCGGTTTTGGCTGCTTTCCCTGCATTTCCGGCCTTGTATTTCGTGTCAGTATAAGTTTTTCTGTATTTAGTCTATATGATAACTTACACCTTTAGCAGCCTGGTAAGTGGGAAGTTAGTGTTGGTGTAGTTTGGCTTGCAAATGGAAGACTCACCTTTTTAGCGGCCTTTCCAGCACCAGCATCGGCTGCTGCAGGGGCTACTACTGCGGCGGTTCCTTTGGCAGCCTTAAAACCATAATAAGCAACTGGTCAAAGCAAATGTGAAGATTCAAAATTCACCTTTTTAGCGGCCTTTCCAGCACCAGCATCGGCCGCTGCAGGGGCTACTACTGCGGCGGTTCCTTTGGCAGCCTTAAAAGCATAATAAGTAACTGGTCAAATCAAAAGTAAAGATTCAAAATTCACCTTAGCGGCTTTTCCAGCTGCATCCTGCTAAAGTGTCAGTAAGCGAATCTAGTAATTGTAGCAATATATATACCGTAGCAGCTGGTGGGGGTGGAGCTGCGGCGGTTCCTTTGGCAGCCTTAAAAACATAATAAGCAACTAGTCAAATCAAAAGTGAAGATTCAAAATTCACCTTCTTAGCGGCTTTTGCGGCAACATCCTACTAAAGTATTAATAAGTAAATCTAGTAATTGTAGCAAGATACATACTGTTGCAGCTGGTGGGGGTGGAGGTGGAGCTGCGGCAGCAGCATCCTGCTAAAGTGTTAGTAAACGAATTTGACTATTATATAAAGACACATACCGTAGCAGCTGGTGGGGGTGGAGGTGGAGCTGCGGCGGTTCCTTTAGCAGCCTGCTATCGTAAGCACTCTTCAATGTAATAGCTAAAGGAGAAAATTACCTTCTTTGCGGCTTTTGCGGCAGCATCCTGCTAAAGTGTTAGTAAGCGAACTTGACTATTATATAAAGGCACATACCGTAGCAGCTGGTGGGGGTGGAGCTGCGGCGGTTCCTTTTGCAGCCTAAACGCTGGTAAGTTATAGGCCAAATAAAAGACAATTTTCAAAATTTACCTTCTTAGCTGCTTTTGCAGCGCCAGCATCCTGTTTAAACTTTAGCACGTCAATATGACTATTATAGAAATATATATACCGTAGCATTAGCCGCGAGTGCAACTGGGGCGGTTCCTTTGGCAGCCTAAATAATGGTAAGTCCTCATCAGATCGGAAGCTAATTGAAATGGTTACCTTAGCGGCTTTCGCAACACCGGCATTGCCTGTTGCATTTGCCTATTGAAGAATTAGATGGTGTTCATGTATGTTTCATGCAGTAGCCAAGTTCACGTACAGCTGGGTTCGCGATGGCCTTCGAGTTGTTAGTCAACTTTCAAGAAGTGAGAATTTGTTAAGTTGAAACTTACAGCAGCCTTCGCATTTTTGGCACCCTTCGCAGCCTAACAAATGTCAATATATATATATAGAGAGCAAGTAATACCTTAAATACCTTAGCTATGTTGGCGTCGGCCTAATTATATTAGTTCTAGACACAAACGGGATATTAAGGTAGATAAGCTGCTCACATTTGCTGTTTTCCCTAGAGCGGCTCCAGCATTATCGACCTGTTCAAATCAGTCTCGGTTTATAGTTTATATGTTATAGTCCCAATTACATTTGCATTGTTACCTGCAGCAACACCGGCACCCTTTATGCCAGTCAATACTTATATATTTTATCGCGGCTGATGGGAACTTACTTTTCCTACTTGTTGGCGTCTCTCTTTGTTCAAATCTCTCCTCAAAGCGAAAGCAGATGTATCACGGGATGGAAACTTGGCGAGATTGAGGGCGCCATTGGAAGGAACTGGAGAAGTATGGACTGATATAAGAGCGGACAGAACGAGAACAAGGGAGGTTGTTGGCACAGTGAAATGCATGTTTTCGTCTTAAAAGCAAAGTTGAGGAGTGGTTAAACTTGATGTTACAAAGGTAGAAGGAAAAAACTGGATATATCAGACCAGCTGGTATTGTAGAAAGTAAAGTTAAGGACTTGAAAGAACGTGCTGGACGAGGTGGATGATTAAATTTTAAATCTGGATGATGGATGTTATGTACCCTGAATTTGGTGCCAAGCATTACATTGGAGCTGTAATCAAAAGAAAGTTGACGAAACACGAAGATATGAGTTGCTACTGACTTTGTTTGAACACTTTGGGCCCAAGAATCAAAGTTCCAGGCCACTTGAGGACATGTAACGTGACTGAAGTTACCAGAACCCTCAGGACCAGGTAGATGAACCAAATCACGCATCAGTGTTTGAAGTAAATAACCTTAAAATGCCGCGGTTGAAGATCATCCCATCAAATACCGTCGATAGACACTTGGTCCTTGTGAGGCCGAGAATCTGTTACAGGAGAGAATTTGGAATCCAGAAACGGACGAATTGTGTGAAGGCATCCCCCACAGATACATCGACGATGACAGTAACAGCCTTTGGATGAAATCCGGATGAACAAATGCCAAGGAATATCACACCAAGTTTCAAACACAAATGTCCAAAAGAAGGAAAATTGTTCTACACAGCCACAGTAGGTGGTTCAAGCAGAGAAGCAGAGACTGAGTGTAGAATGGTAGAGATAACCCGATCACCGCGACCGTCTGAGTAGCTAAGGCATTCAGAGAGGAGGCTCCCGAAATGTTCTCAATTGGTTTCTGAGAAAGCTGAGAAAGCTGAGATATCTTGGGAGTGGACTAATGATTCATCACACATTAAATGTGGGTTGAAGATTTGGAACAGCGTTCTCCTCGGGAGTTTCTCACGCGCAATTGGATAAGACGGGACGATCACGTCTCCAAAGTTGAGATCTTCCCCCCGACCGAAACAAAACAACATGAAATTCAAACACACTACGTTACCTATGGTACAAAGGGCACGTCAGCCATGCGTTCTTCTCGCTAAAGTCAGAAAACAAGCTTCAGGGATCCTTGGATCAAACTTCTAGATGCGCGTACAAGATACTAGCGAGCTAGTCAAACTTGATGTTCTTGGCGTCTTTACATTATTAAGCGATGAGCCCCTGAGTGCCTGTAAGTACCAAAATACTCTCTCAAGACAATTAGACACTTAGGCATAGGACGGACAAGAAATTTTCAATTGCGACCAACACTCTCTTGTTCTGTCAAAACATACATACAGTCTTTACTGGATTAGTTAGGCTTGATGTGGCTTACTTCTTGGTTTTCCCTCCTGTATAACAGCATTAGAAAAATTCTACCATTGTTAAAAAGTTAAAGTTGGAGAAAGTCGGAAGGTAGAAGAAGATATCAAGTTTGGAAACCTGATTGAGCTTTCATGCATGCATACATGCATACATTAAAGCCTTAATTTGAAGAGAAGCTGCGAATTATTCTAGTTGCTCCAACTGAATCTGTTAGGATTGTTGTTGTAGGAGGCGTCAACCTTGCGGTAATTTATCATCGGTAAATCATGTACTTCCCTACTTAATCTAACGCAATTATAGCGCGGTCTACAAGACTACTCATTCTGTCTATATTTTTCAATTTCATCACCGGAAGGATAAATTCATAGACTTCTATGCCTTCACTCCGGAGAGATTTATGGGGGGGACTGCGATTGATAAGCTCGGTGCTAGCAGTCCATTTTCTTTGGGACTTTAGAACTAAAAGGGGGGGGTTGCAGGCTCTCGTTCCAAATATATGTTATATGTACCGATGAAGTAGACTCTAATTATGGAATCGGGGTTGATCATTAAATAACTTCTTCTCCACAATGATGTTGCTTCTGGAGGCGGTGATAGGACTCAATCGTCCCTTCCCAGACTCATAATTAAGTACTTAAGACGGACTCGGAGAGAGTCGAGAGAATCAGAAACTTTTCTATACATACAGATCCCATTCGTGAGATCTGATAGGCGGTAAGGAGCCTAGAACATAGAAGGAATTATGTTGTGGCCTAAGGCACCCCAGGGTGGCCCCACACTTGTATTGCAGTGTATAGCTTAGTGAGAAGAGGCAACGCCTCTTCTCCTCCTTAGACTACACCATATACAGAACCCTTCTTTACATTTTTGAGGAACCTCCCCTCGCAGTGTGATATAGGGTCCTTCACAAACTACAAGAACATGAATATCAACATTAGGTGGAAAGCCCTTTTTTTAAATTGTATTTGCTGCATAATAATTGTTCACATCGTTAATTTAGCCCTCTTATCCACCATTGGTACATTAATGTATACACTAGGGCCACCCTATTCACAACACTTGATACTATTTAAGTTTTAGAACAAGATTTGTGAATTACTTGACGTTGGCGAATGTATGAGGTTCTATTATGCTTCAATGTAATCTGATGGAACCAGTACCATTGTGTGCATCCACAGGGGATTCCAAACCCTCAACAATGCTCTCAAAAAAGTCTTTCAGTCTCAGAGCCTCAAGACGAACCGCAAATTACTCATTTATGCTGGCTTTCCTGATAACAGCCTTCCCAATATCATACGCCAAATTCCTTGCTTGATTCCATCCAACGCCTGTTATGTCAAATGACAAAAGTCCCATCAAAATTAACTGCCATGCTATGACTTCAAGATATGATCTTGACATCTTCGTCCGTGTTGGATTCGAGCGGTAGAGGTCTCCGCAGGTGAGCAGCTTGTTTTTCCAATCTTGCCTTCTCGGTCTTCAAATCCAACTCTCGCCCTTGTGCACAAGCTGCATCCAAATTAAGTCTAGGACGCTTTGTAGTGCTATACTCGAAAGGCAGCGGCACAAGATGCTTTGCCTGAAGGGTTGCAGAATTATCTGTTCTAGGGGTACGAAAAGTTGACGTTGGAACAGGGGACTTGGTATTCGTTGCCGACTCGGAAGTAGTTGAAGTGATCTTGATTGTTCGATGGCAAGCTGTACAAGCATTGCCAATGAGCGGATAGTTCAGCGTGTATGCACACTTGCAGTCGTGGGGACGATTGAGTCGAGCCATTTTGGGGTCTTGCTTGAATGGAGGGTAGCTTTGGGTGGTTGCTTGAACAGATGCAAGTTGTGAAAGGAGAAGCAGAGCAAGTTGGCCTATTGCTATTCCATATCTAAACAGATTAAAATTTGTGTCATCATCAAGAGTGAATATATTCTGCTGTGATTCAGAAGCGAGATCCCGTTTGCCTTTTTAATCCGGTCTCCATATTGTTAAAATTTGCTTGATTCGCTTCAACCATATCTGAATTTATCAGATCTTTGGGAGTACAAGTCCTTATGGTACGTTCGAATCTGTGTGTTCTTTCAGCTTTATTTAGAATTATCTTACGACTATAAAATTCCATCCACTCTCACCGTACTCATTTAGAATCACCACATATACAGCAGTTTTATTCTTTGAACTTTTGTGATATTTTCTTCGTATCTCTACAGAACCCCAGCTTCATCAGACATAGCTACCTCTTACAAATGCTATCTGTCAAGAAGTTCTATGGGTGCCATTGATATAGCAAACTTAAAAGTTATATTCAATAGTTGAGCTACTTTGATTATCCGGTGAATTTTACTCAAGTAAACCCATATGACCTGAATGTCAGGTAAAACTGTATATTATAGCTAATATACCTAAGCATATAAATATAAGTCTTTACACCATTCTCTTCAAAAATAGTTTCCGCATTTAAACATCACAAAGTCTAATACGGTTGTGGCTTATGACCCTCCTTAGCAGCCTGATGTTTCACAATAGTCTGCTGAAATTCTGATTTTATTGACACACGTAGTCTAGTAAGTCACATGAGCTTTAATAAGTAGGTCAAGTTGTACTGCAATTCTTAAATTCTCGTGATAGCTAATTGGAGATAATATTAATATTATTGGTAAAGAAATTCCCCATTGAAGCTGGAGGGCATTTCATAATCTTGCTCTGACTAATGAGTAGCTAAGTCTTTTAAGTAACAAAATTCCGTGGAAGAAAGAGTATCTACCGAAAGCGCCAGGAAATAAGATGCAGGCTCAAACATGTTTCCCAAGGTGAATGTGGGATTAAAGCTGCGGATTAGGTGACGGCTATGTCGTTTTGGGGAGGAAATTGCAGTATTTTGCATTCTCACCCCCCTATAACTTGCTCTATCTTAAAATTAGACTAAACCTCTAGCAGAATTTACGTGGATTGTCAAGAATTATCCGGAATTATTGATTCACGCTAAAGGGAGAATAGAACTTTTATCTTCTGTTAAAGCCATCGGAGTTAACACAAGTTTGTGAGCATTAACCTCGGTGGTCAATGGAACCATTAATTTTATCGTGAAAGTGGCGGGGTAAATAAGGTTACTAGACCTATGGCTGGCGATGGCGGGCAATTCTCCCTTATGTTTGGCTTAGCTGAGTTGTTGAATTCTGGGTGAAGACATCCGGAGCAGAGGTGGGGAGGCTATGGTACCGGTATGTGCTGGACAAATGTTGCCGAATAGTTCCGGAAGGTATATAAAGAATTGCTCCAAACCATCTGTATACCCAATTTCTAATAAAGCGTACTCTAATAATCTAGATTGAACTTTACCTCAACAAACATAATAGATCATCAGAAATGGCGGCCCCTACGGTCCAGCTAAGTGGTCCTGGCATGCTCTATGTAGTATCGAAAATCGCATCAGAGGAATTGAACGAAGAGAAATACATCAAATGGTACGAAATAGATCACATTGCAGAGATTATGCAGACATCTGGCATCAAATCAGCACTCAGATATAAGAATACAGACTCTTCTGCGGATAAGCCATACATGGTAACATACCCAATGGAAGATCTTGGATTTACTCAAGGGGAGGAATTCAAGGGCATAAAGGTGCATTCAGATTTGTTGCCAGGAGGAGGTCCGGTCTATGACATAGCAGATATCGATGTGCGCTATTATGGACTTACCCAAGTCTATGATCCCACAGGACCTACACAGCCAGGTAAATTCAACAATGCATTTTAGGTCTTTCGGGAATTAATAGCTGGTAGGCAAAGTGAAGTTGATTAACACTGCGGGTCTCAGTCCGAACGAGTCAATCACAGACAAAGAATTTGACGACTGGTATCGAGAAGAAGTGAGATTTAAAACGGCCTTTATCAGGTCAATTACTAATGTGGTTTCAGCATCTCGATGAGCTTGCCAAAGTTCCAGGCTACATCCGCTCTACGCGTTATGAGCTTCGCTACTATCGCACAAACGCTCAATCAAGACAGCTCAAAGGACTTCCTGCACGAGCAGCAGATATTGCTATTAAAGAGCCACCTCGTTTCTTCGCTATCCATGAGTTTGATAGGGAAGACCTGGACCTGAAATTACTATACGCAAGCGGTGCCACCCCGTGGTCGAAGAAGATTTTGGCCAACCTCAAGGAACCATTCGAATCGAACTTCTGGTCTCTGAAAGGAAGTTTTGGGAACAAGAAGTTCTTTCAGTAGCTAGGCATTGTCATCAATACCCAACTCATACTCACTTTCCTCGGGTTTATGCTTGCATTTTCTTTCCCAGGACTCATGTAGGTTAAAGCCTTGATTGTTCTGAATACACCGAGAAGTGCCTTGCTTCAATATAAGCTTGTTAGTCTACTGTCTGCTCTGCCAAGGCTAAACTGTCTTATAGAGAAGTCACAGTTTACTTCTAAATGCAATAAAATGCAATAAAATGATTAGCTGGCAGCAGCTTTCAAGTGCCTGTTGAAAATTTCAAGAATACCTGCGAATTGTCTTTTCCCTAATTCCTCATCTGGTTAGGTTTTGCATCCTGATTGTTTATTGATCATTTCCCCGCGCTCTGAAGAACCTGGACGACGTAATATATACTCTTTTCCAAGATACAGAGCAAGTAAAATATGAGAACAAGGTTTATATTTACTGAGTGCTTATACTACCCTAATATGTTGTTGACTTGCAACATATTCAATCAAAGTCATCTGACATAATGGGTAAAACACCACGTGATTTACGATAAACACCCCTGCAAAAATTTAGTTGAAGCTCGAAACTTTTTCCAGCATCACATACAAAGAATAACCATCTAAGCATTGGATACCATGGCGAAACGAAAGCGCAACGCCAATATCGAAACGGCCACGGCCACTACAGACCTATCCAGCAAAAAGATTAAAGTGATTGCCCCGGCTCTTGCCACCTCAGCTAAATCTACAAAAACTACAATCCAAATAGTAACTGGGTCCTACGACCGGGTTCTGCACGGCATTACAACCACAATTCCTTCCACAGGGGATGCACAGTTCGCAGATACCTTCCTCTTCGATGCCCACGCTTCCGCTATTCGTTGTCTTGCTATCTCCCCACCCTCTACAGCGGCTCCAAATCAGTCCCAGAAGATAATATTAGCTTCTGGCAGCACGGACGAACGTATAAATCTTTACCATCTCTCTGCACACGCACCTTCGAAGATTACCGTGCCTGTTATACCATCTCTGACCTCACGTCCCGTTGTCGAAAATGCACAAAACCGCGAACTAGGAACATTGCTTCACCACTCGTCGAATATCACTGCCCTGTACTTCCCTACTAGGGCGAAGCTGCTGAGCTCGGCGGAAGATAGTGTGATAGCAGTCACAAGGACAAAAGATTGGAGTTTGTTGAGTACAATTAAGGCACCAATCCCAAAAGCTGTGGGCAGACCGAGTGGAGATACTGCTCCTATGGGTGGTGCTCCTAGTGGGGTCAATGACTTTTCAGTCCACCCCAGCATGAAGCTTATGATAAGTGTTGGAAAGGGAGAGAAGTGTATGCGTTTATGGAACTTAGTCACTGGCAAGAAAGCTGGAGTGCTAAATTTTGAGCGAGGTATCCTGGGGGAAGTTGGGGAAGGACGCTTCAGTAGTGGAGAAGGTAGAAAAGTCGCTTGGGGGAGCGGCGAAGAACAAGATGAATTTTGTGTAGGTTTTGAGAGAGGGGTGTTGGTATATGGAATGGATTGCAAGCCGAAATGCAAAGTGGTACTAGAACCAAGAACCAAAATACACCAATTAAGCTATATGCTCGCCAATCAGGCAGACGATACACAACTTATGGCAGTTTCGACGGATGATGGCAGAATACTTTTCTACTCCACACGGGTGGCTGACCTAGTGACTTCACCAACAGTCGAGGGCAAGGAAGCGCCACTTCCTTCAGCAAAGTTGGTTGCACAGCTTGGTGGGAAGGCTGTTGGACTGTCAGGTCGGATCAAGGATTTCACGGTACTGAATATTGGAGATGGTGTATCAAGGCACTCGATAATCGTGGCAGGAGGCAGTGATGGAGCTGTCAGGATATGGAAGCTCTCACCATCCGATTTAGCCTCACATCAAGGCACGGCTAAGCAGATTGGGAGTCTACTTGGTACGTGTGAGACGAATAACCGTATTACATGTTTGAAGGCATTTGTGATGTTGCCATCCTTAGACGAAGAATTGGATGAGGAGGAATTTGAAGGGTTTGATGATGAAGGGAACAAAGAAAATTCGGACAGCAGCAGCTCAGATAGCGAATAGAGATACCCAAGGACGAACCATCTGCACAGTACTTTTATTAAAACCTCGTATGTGACTGGACCTGTCACGGGCTTTTATCTACAATATTTGCAGTTTTGACCGAATATGCAAAAAAATCTTTTCAGAGTTCTCCCTCCTAGCTTGCCAGAAAGTAGTTTTATGTTAGTGACGAAAGGGACCCTGATATTACACATAGCTATAGCTAGAAGGTAATTTTTACTTCCAATTCCCTAACACATAAGGGTTGTTTACCATCAATCGGATTAGTGATCCAGAAGGACATACTCCGTTACTAGCTGGGCGATTCGGTTAGTAAGCAACGTGGTTTGCAACTAATAAAGTGATAATAGGGATCAGGACTTGGGGGGAAGGGGGGACGGTCAGATTTAAGAAAAAGTTTTTCCTTGAGACCTTCAACTATTCTATGTCCCATAGCTGAGCCCCAGAGAAAATCAAAAATTTAGAAAGCAGTTTCGGCATTGATCAATGTATTTATTGGTCCCTGGTTTATTAAACAAGGGTATTTTTCCTTTCCCAAATAATCTAACCCAATATCCATCCAATGCCTCCTCCGATCCCATAACACAGTTGGTATTAAGACAAAGGTATGTCTCCCTTCTATCAGCATTTGACCCCCCTCACCCTCAATGAAGAGGGCACACGGGAGCCAAACTTCCTATCGGGGAGCTTGCAATTGCAAACTTATTCATCTACAGAGCGTCATGCGAAAACGCACTGGCATTGATCATAGTAGAAAGTCGAAATGATCACTGTGGCTCTGCAAAGAAAGTTAGTAAAATTGTCAGTTGGAGTGAAGTTTGGGGGGTACTTACGCTCTGATACTTTTTGATGAAGAAGAGAAAATGTTTGGCGGGCGAAGATTATTTTATTGCCAACCTGCAACGCTAGGCAAGTGCGCTAGTCCGAGCTGGGCAGGCGGGGTCACGTGAACAATACTCTCATGACGACAACACAAAGAGTGAACAACCAACTAGATCACTCAGAATAATGATTTTCTACTGCATAGCTTTCTCTGACATTCAAACTCGGAGGGTTGAGATATTAAGCAACATTTGTAGAAATATTAGCAACACTTTATGCTTTGGCGCCTTACTACATGGAAAGAGAAGCAACTAATGCTAATAAGATCAAGGATAGTGTTCGCTCACTTTATTTGTGGAAGGATAAACTGCTGAGTGCAGTTTAGATGTGATGGAATTTAAAATTTTATACATCTGCCCATTTTAAATGTTTATCTCTGCATAATGGAAACTGAAACTCATTAGGTCGGAAACTTGGTGACTTGCCCGGACTCTACACGCCAACTCACAAGGGATTGCCGTGTCATTACTACATTTCAACATAATCCCTTCTCTACCAAAAAGCCACATATTATAATTCCTGCATTAAACTTGCCACAGTCCAGTCCAGTGACCGAAAACATCCCGTCAGCAGCTGTTTTGTTGCGAGTCGCAACGGGACGGGCCGCGGACGTCCTTGCATCCATCTTTTCCCCCAGTGCAAGCTCGTTTAGGCTCGAAAGGATAGGTGGAATACCTTTCATATCTTTCATAGAAAATGGTGGACCAGCTACAGCATCTGCAGAGTACTCAAACCCCTTCAATCCGCCCTTCTAGTCATCTTCCTAGACAATAACTTCTGTGACCCTCTGACTATTCTAATTCTGATCTGACAAACAGTTGAAGCATAACCTGGAGCATCAGCTGATGCAGATTTCATGCAGGACCGATTTTGAGATGAGGCAACAAACCACCTAACGACCGTAAAATCATTGGTCAAGTCACCTCTCTCCCGTCTCACTTGCAGATTGGGGCGGGGATAACCGGCACGCATTGGTCGATCACGGTGGATTTACGGAAAATTGTCTTGGATCACTAAATCGCGACGTTTTGCGATGTGCAACAAAGCTGCAGTTTGGTAATGCAGCCTATCCCAAGTTAAATTTCCCGAGCCACTTAAGCCTTCCCGCCGCTGCGACGCAATCTTATCCCTATGCTATTTCATCAACTGGAAGTCAGCCTCGCACTCTGCCATGGAAAAGCGTGGTATTTGTTGATTGGTTTTAATATGCTTCAGGTATTAGGCAATGCTCAAAATCTCTGGGAGAGGATGGGAGTGTCAGAGACTTAACTGTTAGTTTGCAATGGGATAGGAGATGCACATAAACAACGCCAAGGCTCGCTTAAATAAAAGGGGGAGGGAGAAGTGGAGAATGCTAAGGTCACATTGCAAAGCCCCAATCGCAGGAACTGTCCAATTTGATTCAAAAACTCGAGAGGCTCGCGATTACACGATACTTTGCAGCCGTTTCAATCTCCAGGAGAACACAGGCAAATTCAATCTAACAAAGAAGCATCATCACTCCCAAATTACATAGCTCCATATCACGCTACTCTGGTAACCAACCATTCAAAACTTCTCCGCCGCAGGTCTTAAGTCTAGCTCATGCGTCCAAAGTTCTGGTTCCTGCTGACTCAACCACAAATAAGTTTTCCCAACCGCATCCGCACTCATCTTCTTTCCCACTCTTTGATCCTCTCCCTGCTTATCCTCAATTGAACCATTGGCAATACTATGGACCACATGAATACCTTTCGCACTCATCTCTCTTGCCAATGTCTGTGCTAGTTGTCTCACGCTCGCTCGACCCGCTCCATATGCTGCATACTCTGCATTACAGCGAAGTGCTCCAAGAGTACCGGTGAAAATGAGCGTCCCTTTCTTCTGGCCAGTTTTCGAAAGCGGCGCTTCGCCGTGATCGGCGAAGAATCTCGCAAGTGATTCCTGAGAAAAGGTAAATGCGCCGCCAACATAGTCTTCTAGACTCTCAGTAAAATCTTCATACGTCTCCGACATAAATGGCTTCTTGCTCGAATGCTTAACGGAGTACACGGCAACTTTAAGCTTCAAGTCTTTGAATGAAGCGTGGCTCCTGATAGATTGGAATGCCTTCTTCAAATTCTCAGGCTTAGTGTCGGTGGGAAACGTCTCTATGATGCTGCCAGGAGATGTCTCTAAGAGATTCTGGGCGATATTGGAGAGACTTTCTTGACGGCGCGCTAGGAGAGCGACTGCCATATTGCCATGTTGAGGGTGGGATAAGATTCGGGCTATTCCAGTTCCCTAAGTAAAGGTTAGTTTTAAATAAATCTCAAATCCTTTGATATAACCGGATTCAATAATCATGTGTAGGTTCAAAATTTAGCTGAGCAGCAGCATTGGATTTCCTAAAACTTGGAAAGGGTGATGTAAGGTTGTACTTACGGTATTTGGACCAGCCCCGAGGATAATTGCAAGACCAGATGGTGCCATTTTCATGTTCTTTTAAGTCCAGAATTTCGGTGTACAAGTACGATGAAATGAAGATTACAACAGAATAAAAAATATGTTTATAGGTTTCACGCTTTACATTGGCAAGCTAATGACGTGCACTCTTCCACCCTTTAACTCCGAACCCCCGCTCGCTTAGAAATGTTATGTCCGAAATGAATTAGGGGCTCTCACTACGTTTGTAAAAGATTGGTCTCGCCTCCCACTCATAACTTACATATTTTACTATTTCTTAGTGTTGTAAAGAACTGCCTGGTATTGGATAGGTTGATAATTTGTTAAACTCCATTGCCATAATGATACCGTGCCTTTAGCACCCGAAAAATTTCAGTCACACCTAAATATCTTCTAAATTTCCATCCTTCATAAACATTCCATCTAGCCTTGACCATTCAACATGATCTCCTAAATAACTATTTTCATGATGTGGCATCGAATACTCGCTTTCTGGATATACTGAAGAGGCAGTATTGAACCTGGGAATCTTCCTGGGAGGAGGAAGATTCCTCTGGCTGCTTACAGGTGCTTCACTCGTTCGCCATTCGGAGGAAGGTGTTCCAGTGGGTAGTGGTGCGAAGCCGCCGAGACGTCTTTGTGTATTAATCCGGTCAAACTCCAACTCCTCTTGAGACAAGGGTATTTGGGATTCGCGCAAAGTGTCACTTGTGGTGTCTTTCGGCGAACCTGTAAATGTAATTGGAGTTCCTAAATAGGTGGTACCGGAGTCAAGTCCAGAAGTACCAGTGTCATAAAAGTGATCTATTCGAATGCCCTCAGAACTTCTGGGTTTATCCTGGACATTCTCTGTTTGTGGATTGTCAAAATACCTTTGCTTTCCAGCATGACCTTTCTTTGAAGGACCTCTCTGCACATCAGAGTGATATCCTTCATTCTTATTGATCCTGAGAGGCGGAGGTGATAGTCGTGACTCACGGTCTCTGTAGTGCAGAGATGAACTAGATAATTTAGAGTTGGGTTGAGAGTCTCGGAGAGACTCTCTCGCCAGTTTATTTATAGGGAGATTTCTCTGCATCGCAGTTCTGAGGAACACATTTCGCGTGCCATCTTGGATATGGGAGTTGGGCTCAGGGTGTTCATCGGCCCGTGTTTGATTGAAAATATTTTGCTGGTAGATTGAGAGCCCATATGATTCTCTAGTATCTCTTCCGTCATCCCGGAAACCTGTTGGAGTACCGAGCTCAGATCTACCCAGGTACGAGCCCGGGGGTAGGCTTGTCGGTCCAGGAGTATGCCTCGTGAATTCCATCACACCATATGGAGCTGGGCTAGCTCTCATTTCCTCTAAAACATTCTCTGGGATGACATCTGGTCTATAGATTGGTCTTTGCGGAGTATTTAATCTCTGCGCTGTATCGGTGCTCTTCGACGTATTCTTTCCAAGCTCCAGAGCCATACAGTGCGGAGGAAATGGTGTTACCTGTGCCGGAGGCTGTGGTGGAATGGGAAGATTTGTGTACTGGGGACCCGTCTGGAATAGCTCTCGTGCTGAGTTTTGGACTTGCGGGTCATGAAAAGGAGAAATAAGTTGAATATCTGTCTTTTTGATCCTATTGGGTCGACGTTTGCGTTTCAATCGAATCATAAATACCACAGCAATTATAAGAGCTACTCCACCAATAGTTCCCCCAGCTATTGCTCCGGTTGATATATTGCTTTTATCTGAAGCTCCAGGGATACCTGGAGTCGAAACTGCTTGTGGGTCAGCAGTTGTTGATGATATTTCAGTAGATACTATCGTGTCAGGTCTTGTTGTAGAAGGTATTAACTGGGATAAGAAACTTGTTGGTGATGTTTGAGGAATTGATGGAGTGAATGGGGTAGCATGATTCCCAATCAGCGGTGCTGAGCTTGTGTCAACAAGTAAACTTCCAGGTGTTACATGTTGAGTTATCGTTGGTATAACAGTCGCAGATGTGCTGACATAAAGATCAGGAAGCTGAAACATGAAAAATAGAGTGGGTTACCTACGTGGTAGATTTTATCTGTAATCGCAGCAACTCCATATTGGAAAACATACTTATCGTGCTACTTATTGCTGTGGTTTCCATAGTAAATACTATAACTGCATCGGTAACACTTGTTTCGAGATACGGACCGGTTGAATCAGCTTCCACAGATGTTTGAGTTGTGACTGACTCTTCGTGCCTTTTCAATGCCATACCTCTACGTGATCTAGCAAAGAGCGAAGTTGTTTTTGCTGCCATGCTAGAATGAAATCCGTTGATATGGATTGTCTTTCTCTTCTAGAGACCCCAGATAGTGTCCAAGTCTTGTAGGTAGATCCGAAGGTGACGAGGTGTACAGTAATGATGGCGAGAAACTCAGGTTTGCAGTGTAGTCGCAAGATTTTGAAGACAGAAACCCAAGAAAATTTTAAAGATCTGGTTGTTTATCATGTGCTGAAGTAGAAAAGGGTTTGTCGCTTATCGGGCCAAAAGATCAAGGAAGGAGGATTTTTGATCGGAAGGAGTATAGAATGACAAGGACAAAGTCTAACGAGTATCTTTGCGGAGCCACGGACGGAGAGGTGAAATTCGTAAGTATGCTTGATACTGAAGAGGCAAACCAATAAGAAAGCTGTTCCAAAAAGGTTGTTTTCAAAGTGAACTCGGGATAGTAATGGCACAAATTGATAATTTGTTATGGAGAAAGGAAATTATATAAAGCAGATTAGACGCATCGTGATCCAGAACACTGAATCACAATCTGTTTTTAAGAGTGAATAGACTACAATTTCGATGACTGACTGGATGTTTAAAAATGTATCTCACTTGAAAGGAGAAATAACAAGTGGAGGAGGGAATTTAGGAGGAGGAAGAGGAAAACTAAAATTATAATTACCAAATTAAAAGCTTGTACACTTTTTCGGACAATATTCAACACGAAAGCAAGATCTCTAAAGTTGTAATCTAGCGTGCAGAATAATTGAATCTACAAAGTCGTATAAGAATCGCTTGGAGTATGAGTGCTACTAACAGAATACTGAAACTTTAGAGCTCTCCATAGTCTGAGAGAGTTGCATAGCAGCAACCTGCCTACTGAAATTAGCATCATGGTGTCTCTGGGATCACTAGCGTTTACCTAAGGTCGGTTTTAGGGAAATCGTATGTACTTGACCCTCCACATTATACTGGGACTTTGCGAATCACAGGATGGTGGGTGGTAGGAGTGTTTTATTCACTTCCAGGTTCGATTGATTAGGGTCTCAATGGGAACAGGAGGGTACTGCATGGTGACTAGCTGCACTATCTTTGCTCATCTCTGCTCACTTATACAGCACGAGGAATGAATATATGGTTTGCCCGGATCACGCTTCATTTTTTCAAAACGCATGCAAACGACAGTTAATACTCTCTGATTCTTATTCTGACTTGACTCTCAAAATACGAATCCATTCCATTTTATACCAAACAGCCAAACGCCACAGAGTGTGTCAAATAGACCTTCTACTCAAGGAAATCGCCTCCACAACGCCATCCAAATGCCAATCTACAGTGCCTAAAACGCTCCTGATTCCTTCAATGCGCCAGCTAATCGTCTATAATCTCTCAGAAGCTCTAGCACCTCACTAATTTTTAAATCTCCAGGGTTTTGTATTTCCAAGAACCGCTTGACGGGTGGTGCAATTTTTGGCGTTTCTTTTGGCGGTAACGCTGGTGCTAAATCAGGGAACGCCTGGAGATAAAAAGTCAGTTATAAGTTATTCACATTATTCAGGATAACTCACAGTAGTCAATTCAGTGACACCGCCGTCTGGTATTTTCGATGAGGGTGTTGGTACGCGGCGTCCAAAAGCAGTAGGAAATGATGGCATAGCAAACTTGTTCATAGGGTTCAGCGAATTTCCAAGATTTCTCATCGACTCCACGAGATCAGGGTTTGCTGCTGGAGGCACGGGAGACGGAGTCTTATCGCCGTCTTTTGTCGTGGCTACTCTTTTGCTACTGCTAGCCGCGCTCCGACTACTATCGGAACTTCTTTCACGGGCCATTCCTCGTCCACCAATAAAACTGAGAAGCTTTTCCTCCGGTCTCTCTGCACCTGAGTCGCTGCGTTTTCTATCAGTAGCTCCCTTTCCGAGCAGTGTCCTGCCGATCAATGAACTATCATCTCCTGGAGGCGGTGTGCTAACAAGCTTCCGAGCCTCATCGAGAGTTTTAGGTACTACTATATCTGGACTCTTAGGATCCCTCTCGCGCTCCTTCATTTTCCCTAGTAAAAATTTGTAACTTTCTCCCAAACTATTACCAATAGTCTTGAAACCTTGATCAGCAGTATCCAGTATTGCATCGCTAGCAGCACCAAATACTTGTGCTGGTGGCTGGAACATGTCACTAAGTCTTCGGTTATGTGGCTGTATTCCGGGACGAAGTGACGAGGAAACTGGTAGGGTTTTCGAAATCGAGGGCTTCGCATTTGATTTATTGACTTCTGGGGCTGACAGCTTTGTTGAAGGTCCTAGTGTCAATGGATCAGATTTTCTTTCTGGTGTGCCGGTCTTGGGCGGCCCAGAAGGTGCTTCATCATCCCTTAGAGTCGCCAGATCTACATTCTCCAAAAAGTTGATCGCCGCTTCCAGGTTGGTAAGGCAGTACGCGGCCTCTCCGTCCATCTTGTTCTCGTTGCGGAATCTTTGTATGAATAACAGGTTGCTTATGACATCGGTTCCTTCAGGACGAGAAGTTATTAGCGTATATATCAGCATTGGTAGTATCTCATCAGCCGAAGATGATGGGTGGAAATGCGACAAAGTATCCACAATGTTCTTGTGAGCGGCTTTCAGATGTAAAAGCTTGCCCAGAGGATATTTTTCATCATTCATGGCTACAAGCTCCCCTCTCGCTTCCTCTAGCCACTCTCGGACCTCCTTCTCTTTTTCCACAGTTGCATCAGGATTGTCTTTGGAAACCTGGCCTAGGTCAATACCTAACTCGGTCAAGCCTATTCCAACCACAGAGAGTGCTGCTGTTTTGGACCGAAGCTTCTCATCCTGGGCCTCGTCCTGCGTGCTCCGATGTCTCCATATCCGATCATAGATTCCCTCGCATACCCTCCTTTCTACCGCCTCTTCCAGTGCAATCCGTTTAAGCTCCAGGACTTTGCGAGCATGCTTTCGTTCAGCAATCTCGTCAACAGTTAGCATCTGCTGTTCAGACTCTCTTCTTTCAACTGGAATCTTAGGGCGATCTTTATTACTAATTGACGCGGCCTTCGCCCTCAACTTGCTTGCGGTGGATGAAATAGATGTAATAGAGGGCGCCGGAGAGTTCTCGCGGTGTTGCCGTGATGATAGGGCGGAGATATGGGTATCTACATGACTGATTGCAATTTCGTAGAAGTCCTGGAAGAGACCTGATAGCTTCTCGACATTCGGAGGAGTGGAATGTACTTTCGCAGACAATGAATCGATAAAGCTAGAGAAGATCAGAACCAGATCAGTTAGTGGTGTTTTAACGAATCGTACCTATCCGTCAGGCTAACCAGTTCAATAGGAAGCTCCTCAGGCCCTGCAAGAGGCTTCTGGCTGCTCTCTGATGGCTGTTTTGTGTTCTCGTCGTCCGAGCCCTGTTCAGCCACATCTGACTGCATTTTTGGTAGTGGTTTATCTGTTGAAATGTTCGGCTTGTTGGAAAGCGGACCCTCTGCTACCACTCCATTTTGTATTGTACTAGCTCGTTGGTTCCGACTAGTTCGAGCGGGACTCGCTGGCTCAGCTCTTGAGAAGGACTTCGATACCTTCAGCTGTTGCGGCCGTTGGTTATCGTTGGTTTTGGCATTTGAAGACGCCATGAAACCCGGAAACTGGAAGCCCATATTGTCAGTGAGCTTTCAAGATACGTGAGAAGGAGGATGTCATACTAGGTATGTTTACTTATGGCCCCTTATGGCTCACGCGTCGCATGAATTTGGCAGTTCTTGAAACTTCAAGCGTCAGCTGGACGCCGGTTGGAGAGGTCTAATAAAATTACAGGAAGGAATTGAAGAAGAAACAATGTAATGAATGCTACATCTCCGGGAGTATCCTGAGTGTAGATTAAATGGCGCAGTTCAGAGGCGAGGCGACTACTGCCTGTTGGTCTTGAACAGAGAGGGGAGTAAGTATTGTACAATGTAGTCAGTGTATGTATATGCATATCTATACGAATAGCCAAGTGAAATGAATCGCCGTGTCACGTCCCCCTGGCCCCTGTTGGAGCTATGACGAAGATCTCAATCTACAGTACGTGGTGGACATACGTAACAAGCTCACATGCGTATATCTAAGCATGATGGCCTACAGTTTGGCCCGTACGCGAGCGGGACTTAGGGCCTAGCCTTCTCTTCCAGCGTGTTGAGAGCTTAACGAAGCTGCGTATATATAGTCACAACAAACTCCCTGTAGCAGGCACACTAACTGTATGTATGTACAGCACAGTAGAGTACAGTGCAGTACAGTACACTAGCACCTCCGCCGTATCGGGATCACGCTCTTCTTATCCGATTGCAGGCGCCCCGATAAGGCTGCCTGGACTGGACTCATGATGCTGCTGCTGACCTCGGGTTACGCACGTCAATACATATTCATCCTCTGTACGCCTCAACTCTCCACTCGCTCTGAGCATTTACTGGTAGCCATCTTCTCTTTTGTATTCTCTCTTCGTGCATTTATCGTCTCCAACTCTTCAGCATGAAGTGCCGGTCCACTGGCAAAGTTTCAGCGAGCCTTTTACTTTCCTTCCTCACAATATCGCCATTAGTTGCCGCATCTTCACCTTCTCAACAAAAACAGCAGCAGCAACAACAACAACCGCTCCCTATACTCAACCCATTCCCCCTGGTTCCAGCACCGCAGCACCCGTCTAGTAATGAGCACCTCTTTGTATGTTGTTGTGGTGTGTTCTGTTCAGTAACCTCAGCTAACCTAGCATCTAGTCGTTACGTCATGTAGTGCACCATGGGATACACGACCAAAGGATACACAAGCGTCTCGATGTCCACAATTCTGCGTCAACCATGTGGTTGGAGACCGAGGATGGGCTCCTGGAAGAAGATAACAGACCTTTGGTGGTCAGGACAAGCCCCATGAAGATACAGCGGCTTAAGGACCGGCGGCCCTCGGTGGTAGATCCAATGGTAGCCGCCGCTCGTGAAGAAGGGGGTTATTGGGCCCTTTCCCCATCCGCATGGACTATGGATACACTGGCTGGTCCAGACGTGACAGACAGAGACACAGTATTGACCTTCGCTCAAATGGCCGCAAATGCATACGTGGAGCAGCCGGGCACAGGAGACTGGAAGGATGTGAATGGGGGCTACAATAGGACTGATGATGATGGGTTTGGGTGGCAGGGTGATGGGCTCCGGGGATATCTATTCATTGACGAGAAGAACACAACAATCGTGATCGGCTTAAAGGGTACTAGTCTGGCTATATGGGATGGGGATGGAACTACGACGAATGACAAGGAGAACGACAATCTGTTCTTCAGCTGTTGCTGTGGTCAACAAGGAAGCACATTTGCCCGTCAAGTATGCGATTGTGCTCAGGACACTTACACCTGCAATATCAGTTGTCTAAAGAAAAGTCTGAGAAAGGAAAATCGATACTACGCCGCGGCTCGACATCTCTACTCGAATGTCACGGCCATGTACCCAGACGCCCAGATCTTCTTATCCGGTCATTCTCTTGGAGGCTCACTCAGCGCGATGGTGGGCCTGACTTATGGCATACCTGTTTTAACAT
>Ga0247734_1000432_pt1 | contig 37097 bp, 33 predicted proteins | sample UWRJL103311B2_FD_180933 | JGI IMG/M metagenome (GOLD analysis project Ga0247734, IMG submission 180933) | Plant litter microbial communities from Arlington Agricultural Research Station in Wisconsin, United States - UWRJ-L103-311B-2 | ecosystem: Environmental > Terrestrial > Plant litter >...
TCACCCAAAGCGGTTCACCGCCTTGGAAACCATATCAACACCACCTTACGTAGAACTTACAATACAACCATCGATCCCACTGAATACAACTAGCACTTATGTGACCATATCACGTAGTGGTGCCCCGTATTCGAAGTGATCCGACAAAAGTGGTTTATATAAAGCGGTCCAATCAAAAAGCTGGTCCATTAAACAACACCACTATAAGCTAGGGGTGGTTGTTGTGTGTGGAAGGAGGTTGGGGGACCCAGGGACTAGTGGCCTACCACGATTAATCATGCAGGCAGAACCGTGAACCACACTCAGGTCGGTAACCAAATGGCCCACTCAAAATAATGCAACCCGGAGAGAAGGCCTGTTACTGGCCTGTATATGCAAGCTTGTTGGGTACATAGTTAGGGATAAGAAGGAAACGCAGGGATTCAGTGGATACGCCAGGAGATGTTTGCCAAGGGCCCTGTCATTGTTCCGAGCACGGCTTATTCGAAATAACGCACTAGTAAGGGCTAAAGACGGAAGGTTGATGTGCTGTCCTTGTCTCTGTACAGTCACTACAGTCAGTGTCCATTAGCTAAAGATAGACAAATCCTTCTACCATTTCTTTTTTGGAGAGGAACCAAAGACTTTTTCTACTCTGAAATCATATTTTCACCTTCTATTCGAATCCCACATCACAACTGTTCTACAATTTCTTCTTTTAGGTTAATCCAGTTTTTATATTATGGTGCCACTCGAGCCAACAGAAGAAGGACTCCTTCCTACGCAGCTTTTACAGCAGTTGTCACAGACTTCACCACTCAATCCAGACCAAGAAGATACTATTCCCAAATACCTTTTACAACAGCTGTCAAGGACCTTATATGCTTGCTCTTCCCTGTCGCCCCCATTAAACTGCCGGGATGGAAACTTTGTATATCGTGGAATTTTAGCTCAACCTATCGTTACTCAGGATGGCGCCACAATAAAGAGTGTTATAATCAAGCATTCGACAGACTCAATGCCCAAGACATTCGAGGAGTTTTTGCTCAACTCGATGTCCAGTTACTTGCCATCTACAACAGCCATTGTCAAACCACCCCGTCTTTACCTATATGACCAACAAACAAACACACAGGTTCTGGAGGATTTCTCTAATACCAGTGGATTCAGGGCCATGTTATTTTCCGTCAATGCTCATACTCTTCTTCCTTCGCCTAGCATCGCAACTATTGGTCATCACCTGGGGTTTTGGCTTCGATCTTTTCATACCTGGGCTTCAGCGCCAGAGCAAGCTGCTCTCTGTGCACAGATATGGCACAATGATCCTATCCGAAAAACTAAGTATATCTCTACTTTAAATAGTGTGCATCAGGTGCTTGCAAATTACCCTGAGCTTTTAGAAGATCACGAGAAGACCCTGGATGTTATCCGAGACTATATAATCAATGAGATTACGATGCCATCAATAGAAAAACATGACTGTTATGGTATTATACACGGAGATCTATGGTCAGGAAAGTAAGTCATGACTTTGTTATTATACGCATGAGTTTCTCCTAACAATTAACGCCAGTGTTCTACTTCCTAATGTTGGATGGCAAGAGCCGCCACAACCAGATACAACTAACCAGCTGTTTATTATTGACTGGGAGTTTGCTCAGTTTGGTCACCGATCTTGTGATCTCGGTCAAGTTATAGGCGACCTTTATGAACGGAAGATTTATAATAATCTTGACATTGCTTCTGCTATAGAAGGAGTTATTAACGGATATGGGATATTAAGTGACGAGATGGCCTTTCGGACTGCAATTTATGTGGGTGTTCACTTGATTGGCTATTATAATAGGCGGCCACACAAGGGACCAAGAGTGGTATCTCCAAATGTGATTATAGCTGGCTTAACAATTGGAAGAGACTTTATGATCAAGGGGTGGGAGAAAGATAGGGCTTTTTTTCAGGGGAATATTCTAGCGTCTTTATTTGCTACAAGATAGTTTGTTGGGATCTTTTATACCTCAGGCAAGACTCCTAGTGCGCCCCTATTGGATATAGACTCTCATCACTTCTTAGGAGCTCTTCAGAATTAGCTTACAGACCAATTCTACGATTGCTCATTCAAAGGATGCCAACTTCTTGTGTGTCGTAGTCGTTGACATTGGCTGACATAAGAACCCTATTTCTCAATATTCCACCCTTAACCGCTGCTCAGAGAGCTTGGTACTGATAATGTGTTCAAATAAGAACCTGTGTATATAGGTGTATAAAGTGACTGTTGAATTGCCGAGAGTATTTACGCTTCTCTGAGACAGTATCTACTCAGTATACTCTCTTTGTAAATTATAGGATGAGGAAGGATCCTTAATGTAGCCTCTACCCTAATATTAGATGGGTCCCAAATCAACACAATATCTTGAAAATCTCGGAGGGTGTCTTAGCTGTGCTGCACAGTGCTATGGTAAAGGAGCAATTCTCATCACGTGGGAACTGTCTGTTCACTAGAATTGCTTCAAGGCTGTTCAAAAAGCGTTTTCTCATTTGTGTTCTGTACTATTGATGTTTACCGTGGATTTATCTAAATCAAGCTGGACACGCCCATGTTCAGATGCCTCCGTTGTTTTCAACCACAAATACGCAGGCTATATAAGCCTGAGCTATTCATGATGGTTGAGAAGTCGTCGACTAGCTGCCAAAATGAGGCAATATCAACCAGTCTAATACATCGAGCTTCGGTAGCTATATCTTGCCAACTTTTCCGGAGTTCTTTCAGCAACAACTTCCGAAAGGTTTCCTTGAATGTGGGGTCTGGACCGCTGCGGTAAGTATTCACCTGAATACTGATGCATGAATTCCCAGATCTTCAGACAATTATCGAAAGTAGAGCATCGCATTCTTCGTCTGTAATTGTTAAGGAGAGAGAGACAGGCACGAGATCATCAGACTGGCTGTGAAAGATCACCGGAGCCTAACCAGGAGAGCTCTGCTCTTTTCTTTGGACTTTCATATTATACGTGGCTATAATTTAGTATTGAAAGAATTCCCATCACCTCAGATCCGACTGGATAGTAGTGGTATGTACACCTACTTGAGTCCATTGAAACAAAGAATGCTCTCTCTATTGTTAAACTTGCAAGGCTGCAGCTGAATTCGTCTAAGATTCTTTTTGGAGCAATCTCTTGCGATCTCAGACGCGTATCATCAGCTTCCGGAGTATACATATCAGCGAGCATATCAACGCGCAGGTCAGCGTGCAGGTCAGTATGAGCGGCGTGTTTACATGAACCCCTGACTGCAAGGTTACAAAGTGTAGCGAATCTAGGCTGAAAAGAAACTAAGTTTCAAAATAAGTCTAAAGTTTGGTAAGTGAGCGATATTAAAGCTGTTTTAAAGGAAATACTGCTAGAGACACTTGACTGTACGACAGCTTACCTATGCTCTAATTTGGAAGGCGGCGCCAGCAACCACCATTTTCTTAGCCAAGCCTCGCTAAGGTTAACATTAATATGCTTGTACTGTACAAAAGGACTACTGTACAACTAGATTAGCCGCCCGGCCCGAGCTACGCGGCAAAGAATATGATCATCTTATAGTCTATGCGTCTTTTAATATTACGCCGTGCTGCATGATTACCGCCGTCAGTTGGCATTCGTGAGTATATCCAATCAAGAATACCATTCATTCTGTTAAAGCAGATAAGAGCATGCCAGTCAAGTCTGGCCACTCCACGAGTGGTCTGGTATACTTTGCTGTTTTGGGGGGTACCTGATACTCTCCCAAACTTTTCGAATTCTTCTTCATCCTTCAAAAAGTTGAGAGTCACTCAATGAAGCCTTCAGCAAAGTACTCACAACTCCGACAAAGTGACAACGACATCTTAATATCGCTCACACCAGAAGCCAAGAAGATGCAGTCAAAACCGCGACGTGACTGGGTTCGGAAATGTCTTTTTGTTTTACTCGCCATTCTGGGGACTGTATTCTGCTTAGTCCTGGGATACGTCGCTCATTCAAAGATCGCCCAATCCACCAAACCTACTCAATTCACCCTACCAACAACACCAAAACACCAACAACTGGATGCCGCAGCACTGCGCCGACCCGTACACGGACGGCGAGTACAAGACAAAGTTAAAAGAATGAATATTAAAGAATAAAATAAAGATTCTTTACCAAAGTTCTAAACATATAAGTAACAAAGGATAAGCATTATTTTGGGCATTATGTTTATCACCAGATACAGATTTTAACATCCTCACAAATTCACATTAGGTTACTTTGATTAATATTACTAGGATTACCCTTATAACTATTGTGTAGTATTTTAACCTGTACATATATGTTTAAACCCTCCCTCAACTATTGATTTGTAACCACCATCAAGATTAACAACATCAAACCCCAGTTGTGTCAAAATCCTATAAGCTATATAGCCGCGGTAACCTACTTGACAATAAACAACAATACCCTGTCTTTGTCTTAGCATTCCCGCATTCTCGCGGAGCTTGTTCAAGGGAATATTAATAGCCGTACGAATATGACCATGTGAAAACTCTTCTGTTGAGCGTACATCAACAATTTGTATACCATCTTGCTCAATCTGAAGGTTTTCTCCATGAATAATAATAACATCGCCACGCAAAACATTACTGCCAACAAAACCAGCCATATTAACAGGATCTTTGGCAGAGTTAAAAGGAGGGGCGTAGGCAAGTTCCAGATGTTCTAGATCAAAGATTGTCATTCCTGCTTGCATGGCGGTTGAGAGCACATCAATACGCTTAACAACACTTGCTGCGCCGATCGCTTGGGCTCCTAAGAGCCGTCCACTTTCTCGTTCGAAAGCAACCTTCAAAGTCATTGCATGGGCACCAGGATAATAGGCTGCATGATCAGGCGGGTGAACTGTAATCCACATTGGATCATATGCCATATCCCGTAAAGCTTTGACTGAAGAACCGACGCTTGATATGGTAAGGTCTAAGACTTTGCAAGCTGATGTTCCGACATTGCCTCGGTATTTTATTTGCCTGCCAAAGATATTGTCAGCCGCCAGACGGCCTTGTCGGTTCGCTGGGCCTGCCAGTGCAAGCTGCAACGGGCGGTCAGCAATTCGATGCTCTGATTCAATCATATCTCCAACTGCATAGATATTGGGATCTGAAGTTTGCAAGAAAGAATTGACTGAGACTCCTGTTTTTCCAACCAGAAGACCAGCCTGTTTTGCTAGCATAGTTCTAGCACGAATTCCTACCGCTACTATCACCAAATGGGTGAGAACAGCTGTCCCATTGCCTAGGAGGATGCGACTAGGCACATCTTTATGCGCTGCCTCGATTTTTTCAACTTTAGCATTAAGTAGGAGCTTCAGATTGTGACGTTTGATCTCAGTATGGACAATCTCCGCCATATCTGTATCCAATGATGGAAATACATGGGGGGCGTATTCAATTATGGTTACCTCAAGACCAAGGCAGTGGAGAGCTTCAGCAGCCTCAAGGCCGATAAAACCACCTCCTATGACTGAAACTTGGGTACATTCGTGGTGAGAGATATATGCTTTAATATCTTGGAGATCGGGAATTGTGTGTAAGGTGAAGACGTTAGGGAGATCAATTCCTTCAATGGGTGGACAAAAGGGCTCAGCGCCTTGAGAGAGTATAAGCTTGTCGTACGAAAATTCCTTCACTAGTTTCGATCCTATAGCGTGCATGCTGACCAAGCCTTTTTCCCGATCAATGGCCAAGACTTCTGTATTGACATGAACATCGATGTTGAAGCGATCTTTGAAGTCTTTTGGGCTCTGTAAAATAAGAGTATCATCATCTTTAATCACGCCACCAAGAGCATAGGGGATTCCACAATTAGCATAGCTGACGTACGGCCCTTTCTCAAATACCGTGATAGATGAACTCTCGTTGAGGCGACGTGCTCGAGTGGCCGCGGACATACCACCAGCAACACCCCCAACGATGACAATCTTCAGCGAAGAGGTTGAGCCCATTATAGGACTTGCTTTATCACTGGACAGAGTAGGTTTTATAAAAAGCGTTGAAAAGGACTCTTGTTAAGTATCCAAGAGCAAAATTGTTGTCTTTTCAGAAGCACTGTTTAGCTGGGGAGGAGTATTTATGCATGGAGTATATATAAAAAGAAAAAGTGATCTCCGGGTGTTCTCATCACACCACATGTAAGAAGCCATGAGAAACTGCCCATCACACCACGTGAATATTCCAGCCATACGATCTTGAAAGCAGTTTACTTTACCAGGAAACCCCGAGGTAAAGATTTCCATGCCACCACGCCACTGGGTTTATTTTCTATTCAACCCGAGGGAAATATTTCCGCGCCACCACGCCACTCGCTACAATTATGACAGCAAACACTGAGGATTTTATTTTCTATTCAGCGATAAAAGTGAAGCTAGCACTAAACTCGTGTATTTGATCATGGTAACTAATCTCCTTAGTCTGGTTTGGCGGACGTTATCATGAAATAGCACCCAGAACTATTGAGAATATGTAAACCAGCGGTGTGTATTCTTGACATTAAGCATTTTAAGCAACATACTTACACAAATTTTTAAAGCTTTGATAAATCTCTAGCGGAAAAATTACGTTTTGAAAGTTTGCTTAAAAAGTATTGTTTTCAAAACAGCCAATTCAGGCAGCCAAATGTCACCAATCAACCACCGCCGACGATTTGGTAGGCCACTTCCGGACTTGCATGTTTTGACCTGGGGCCCAGCAGCTCCAATATACTGAGAACCGTCTTTGGACCTCTGGGGCATGAATTAAGTTGTCGAGTTCATCCATGTGGAAATAAGTGGATATTGTCAAGACTTTCCAGCCTCATATTTTTGTGTATATATATCACGTAGATTCCCTTCAGTAGAAATCAAGCAACTTAACCAGTATTATTGTGTATACCTTCTTCTAACAATCCATTTCTCGATAACCAGATTTAGAGGCATTCGACCTTCTTTTATCCTTAAGCGAGCTTTTGAACGTGTAGCTATCAACGATCTGGCAAACCATTCAATGAGCTCATTCCAAATGAAAATTAAATGTGCCTTGCTGCAGACTGCATTCCGTCATAATTTATATAATGCGGCTCTAACAGGCCAATCTTGAATGTACACGTCTCTGTGGATGGTACGATGAAGCGGGGTTATAGCAGGAGAGTTTTCCCCTCTGTCCAATGACCAAAGCATCGGTCTCTCGCGTATCTATGGTGGTGTACCACAATACGCTCTCCGCTTGCCGACAGAATTTTGACCTTTTAAAACTCGTCGAAAACTGCAAGGCACTGCATTTCGATGGACGTTTGATATGTACGATAAGACATATCAAGGCAATAGATCAAATATTGCCAATTCTTCAACTACCTTGCCTGTAGATTAACTGTTGGTACAGTACATAGATATGCAACGCCTCCTGTGTTTTTATCTTGCAGGAGGTTTACTCTCATAAATGTTTGACGATACAAGCCTGTTCATCCGATCGTTTTGCAGTTCTGAAATGTCACTAATTAATCATGCCAGCTCTAGTGAATTCTAGAACTGACTGTTTAGTTGCGCGAGAGACATATCTGACTGCGAATTATTTTGTTACTCTTAGTATTACCAAACCCTATACTACCTACACTACTACTATACAATTGGGGACTGCAGCATTAGATACGAATACAGAACAAACCATCGCGACCACACCTGAGACTCAATCTATTTCCAGCAACGAGGAAGTAAATAACAGTAATGGAAATAATCTCTCAGCAGTAACGATAGGGGTCATAGTAGCTTGTACTGTTCTTGGGACCATATTGATAGCTGTGCTCTGCTATTTTCGAAGACGGCCAAAAAGGAAGCGTTATCATCGGCCTTATAGAGGCCCTCGGATCCTGACGGGGCCACCCGGACCACCAGGGCCATCGGGACTTATGGGACCACCAGGGCCACCCGGAGCTACCGGAGCAGCTGGAAACCAGGGACCGCCAGGGCAACGAGGAGAAATTGGGCATAGAGGCCCGGCTGGCCCAACGGGAAACCAAGGAGCTCCGGGTGCCCAAGGAAATCCTGGCCCACCAGGAGCACATGGATATCCGGGACCTCCGGGTGCACAGGGTGTGCCAGGACCGCATGGAGTTCCGGGTAATGATGGTCCGCGAGGTATGCAAGGCCATCAAGGGCAGCAAGGACAGCAAGGCTTGCGCGGAGCTGATGGGCGAGATGGATTGACTGGAAGACAAGGCGTTCAAGGCGTTCAAGGCGTACAAGGAGTTCAAGGAGTTCAAGGAGTTCAAGGAGTTCAAGGAGTTCAAGGAGTTCAAGGAGTTCAGGGAGTTCAAGGGATAAGATGAGGTTGGAATAAGGAACAACCAGCCGCTTCTGGATTTACGTTAAAGACGGACACTATTTACTTTCTGCAAAAGAAAGTAATTATGGAGAAATGACGGAGTCTCTAAGTAAGAATATGGCATGTAAAGGAACAAAATTTTGGGTGAATCTTATCTCTATCGAGTCACAGACATATAAATTGTGATTGGATTGTGTGAACTCGGAAAACTTGTATACTTGACAATGTATCACTTCTACGCGAATACACATGGATAGTTATTATTCCCTAAAGTCCACCCCAAAAAGAACTGTTTAGGCTGGGGGGGGGGGGGGCAACTTAGTGTGATTTCAATGAAATCAATACGAAATTTCAACCTAGAAAAGTTGGACCAGAGATATCAGTTCTGAACTGGACGAACGCTAGGCATTCCGCCCTCCCCCTTAGCCACTGACAATATTATAAGCGACTTGCAATTATCCAAAGTATATATGTGAGTCAATGCCCAAATATCCATCAAGCCTTATTCATATGAGAGGAAAGGATTCTCCAGCTAAAAACTCAAAGGATACCGCATCGGGTTTTGATAATAATTTCTGAAAGTGTTTGTGAAATGTACCGAACTCCCGGTTTTCATCGAGAACATGTGTTGCTGGCTCCTTTCTTCCACTGATTTTCTTGTTTTATGGATTTGTTTCCCTACCTGAAAGTATCTGCAAGTATATGCTCACCTACAGTGCTAAAAAGAAGAATCCTTTAAATATATGTCACTTGACTAGTTGAAAATGAATCGTCGCTTAAAAAGGGGTAGCCTTGGCAAGCTTTAGTACCCAGTTTAAAAGTTAACATACCTCATACATAACTCTAGCATAACAACATGAAGAGATTATTTTATAGTATGGATTGATTCAAATGGGTGTAGTTCGCCCATTTCTGACTATATTGATCTTCTTTTTAAAACGCCATGCTCCAAACACACCTGCTGACCTATTCCCATACTCCAAGAAAAACGTGTTATCCAGCTCTCCTATAATTCAACGCTCAAATCCTCTCCTTTCCCCGAATATAAATTCGCCTTCTCAAGTCGATCAATACTTCCATATTTAGCAAGCTGCCCTGCTCTCACCTAACACTCATCGCAACGCCCCCTTCCCCGAAAACCAATACACCATGTTTCCCCTTAACTACCTCCTCTTCCTCCTCCTTCCCACCAACTCCCAGATCTCTAATCTTGCCACAGCCAATGTCATATAGCACACCATGTACCCTCAACCCTCGCTCCCTCATTGCCTCCTCAACCACAAAATTCGCACTTAACACTTTGACACCTTGCTCAACGTTCAGCTCTGCCAGCCGTATCGCCCGTTTGCTGTCATCATATATTCCCTTGAGTTCCTCTTCGTTAGCTTTGCGTACAGCGCGTAATGGGGTTAGCCATGTATCGAGCACTCCTCCGATACGTGCGTCACCCAGCGCGGCTGCGGCGCCTCCACAGCAGGTGTGCCCGCAGAGAACAATATGTGAGACTTTCAGGTGGATCACGGCGTATTCGACAACAGCGGAGACGGAGATGTCGGTAGGAGAAACGACATTGGCAATGTTGCGGTGGACAAACACATCGCCGGGCTGTAAGCCCAAGAGGGTGGTTTCGGGAACGCGGGAATCAGAGCAGCCGATCCAAACTGTGTTCTATTAGCTATGGGCTCTATTTCTGGGTTGACTTGTCTGGTGTTGTAGTATTCTGAGTTTCTAGAGAATTTGGCAAAATCAGGAAATGGATGAAGGAGACGTACGGATGGACGGCGTTTGGCCCTTTGTTTGTTTCGGGAAGAAGGAGGGGTTTTGATGGTTTTTATAACCTGCCCATGCCGCATTGGAGCTCAGGGCATATTCGAAAGGGTTCCGGTCTACTCGGAGCCTCGAATTAGCATTCATGTTGACTTTTTGGAGCGATATATGTTTGAAGTTCAAGCTCCCTATGGTGTCTAGCTCTCGAGCTATCATCTCGGGCTGTGGTACGGCCCGTGCGGGAATGTGTGGGGGAGCCATTAATACATACCGGCCATTTTCAGAGCAACGAAAGCTGGTGATGAAATATATCTGTAAATTGGGTTGAACTGGATTGCAGGCTAAAGAAGTAAAAGAGGGAGATGTTGATTCGACGAGCGGTAGGTCTAGATGTGGAATAGACGGTGAGACCTCTGCTGCTGAACTCCGTAGATTGGTGATGAATATCCCCAATGAATGTGGATAAGCCTTCGATAAGAATTTGCCAGGGGTTGACTCTCCACGGACTATCCAGCCCCAGCTATTGTACAGAACAGTGCTAGCTGTCCTGCCGATTGACCCAACAAATAATAATAGAATTGGATGGGGTCTAGATGAAGCTGTAGAGCGAGAAATAAACAGGTGATTAATTATGAGCTGATGTTTAAAGAAGTAGGAATCTGATGGAGAAAGGGGATGCAGCTTTAAGAGCGAAAGGCATGGGGGACAGCATGGGGTTGTGACGGAACCCACGGCTTGACAGGGAGGATAAAACGTCTGCGGTTTTTGATTTTCTGATCTGTGAATAATCCAAGCTTTGCTTTGGGCCACCCGCGGAGCTCGGTTTTTTTTTGACGGTCATGCAATGCAATACATACATAGGTGATGTCGCCCTCCCGGCGTGGCGTTGAGATTTGTCAAGCGTGGGATATTATCCATTTTCTTTTACTACAGGCGGCCAGTGGTGTTTTGTTGTAGTGCAAACAGTGAACAATTAATTGAGGGGAACGGGGAGCGCCAGCGGAGAAAGGGGACACGGCTGAGCGGTTCGAAGGATATCATTTTACGAGGAGTTCATCCTCCTACTTGCCGGAGTCCGTGGGTGAGTCTACCAGACCACACACAGGACGAGTAACAGAAGGACGTGGCTGTTTGAGAAGACCAAGCTACTTTAATTTGAGACCCCGGTATTTTATCACCAAGACCGCTTGGCTGTAGACGCAACAGTCAACGTGATATACGTTACATACCTGAGAACGGAATGATATTCCACCAACACTTGTGGTGGATTGAACGACTATGTTGGAGTAACCAAGTAGGATGTTGCCCAGGTCTTGTGAGTCTCGGCCAAGGACTTCACAATGCTTACCTACTCAAAAAGATGATCCTTTGACACCAAGCCAGGGCTAGGCAAAAGGGGCATCACAAACAGGGGATCAACGGCAGGTATCAACGGAAGGAAGACAAAGATGTGAACGAAACTCGAGTCATATTTGAGAATCAAAAAAAGAAGTATGGTATCATCCGGCTTGAATTCTGCGCTTCCTTCCTAAGCTACAGCCCATGCCATAATATCATAAAAAACGCCAGCCAACCAGTACCCGTCATACAAGGACTTTTAGATCTTGATAGCACTCTCGAGAGCCTTGCGCTTCTTCTCGGTACGGGCGTTAGCCTTGGCACCCATGATACCACCACCCCAGTGTCTCTTGGCCTCCTCGTACTTCTCAGAGTAACCCTCCTTGATAGCAGAAACCAATTTGGACAACTCAGACTTATCCTCTGATCGGACTTCAGTCAAAGCGAGAACAGCAGCGGTCTTCTTGTGGACAACCGTGCCGAGTCTGGCCTTACCCTTGATGATGGCGTAAGGGACACCCATCTTGCGGCACAAGGCTGGGAGGAAGATAACCAACTCAATTGGATCAACATCGTTGGGGATGAGGACCAATGAAGCCTTCTTGTTCTCAATCAAGCCAACGACGTGGTTGAGACCATACTTGGCAGCGTATGGCTTCTTGCTTACATCCTCCTTCTTCTTGCCCTCCTTGATGGCAGTGGCCTCCTTCAACAGACGCTCCTTCTTCTCGGTCTTGCTCTCTGGGCGGTACTTGTTGAAGAGCTTGAAGGCTTGTGCGGCGGTGTTGCGGTCGAGGACGTTCTGGAACTGGGCAATCGCAGGTGGGACCTTGAGACGGAGGTTCAAGATCTTCTTTTGGCGTTGGAGACGGACATACTCGGGCCACTTCACCATACGGGAGAGGTTGCGACCGGGTTGGATATCTTGACCGATACCATAGTTACGGGTGCGCTTCTCGATAAGAGGGTTCTATTCCCGTTAGCATCGACGATTGAGTAACAGAGAATGGATCGTACCTTTGGGGCCTTCTTTGCTCCTGCACCAGCCTTGGACTGGGGGAATGGGGCGGCAGCAGCCTTCTTTCCGGACTTTGGAGGCTATCATTGAGAAAAGAAGACATCAGCGAATATGTTCACTAATTCTTCTTTGAACTCTAAAGAGACTGCACTGGCATTTCTGCACAGATGTAGCTCAAGCCAAATCATCATCAACGCCCTCGGGCAGTTGATGGGAAGCGCATCTCGACGTGCGATTGCTCGTAGAGGTGCGAGAGCTATGGCGAGTCGTATCACTTCATTGAGATTGAGATTGAGTTAATGACCTACCATGATGATCGTGGACGCTGAAAATGATGCAGCGATTTTTGTCGTTAGAATTCGTCGATGAGGGAGGAAAAGTTTCTGGAGGTCTGAAGTTTGTGCGATTTTCGTTCCAGAAAATCTTGGCACGCTAATCTGCCTCACGTGCACGAGCTAGCGGGCCACAGGATCAACCCCTCCATGCCTCAGGCACCAACAAATTTCTTCGATTGAGCCCTCATATTTATGTTAAGAGTAGAAACTACCTTACTCATAGGTCAAGTCTTTTCAGAATGCCACCTGCTTTATGTGCCATATGCGAGGTCTCTCGAGCTCTAATCATTCGACCGAAGAATCACCAGAAACTCTGCAAAGCGTGTTTTATTTCCATCTTCGAAGCCGAAATACACCACACAATTACCACCACCTCACTCTTCTCTCCAGGAGACCGAATAGCCATAGGTGCATCAGGTGGGAAAGACTCTACCGTACTCGCCTCTGTACTCAAGACCTTGAATGAACGCCACAACTACGGTCTAGAACTGGTTCTCCTCTCCATCGATGAAGGAATCAAGGGATACAGGGATGACTCCCTCGAAACGGTCAAGAGAAATGCCGTGCAGTACGACATGCCCTTGAAGATCGTAGGATATGACGAGTTATATGGGTGGACTATGGATCAAGTTGTGGAGGTCATAGGGAAAAAAGGGAATTGTACATACTGTGGAGTATTTCGGAGACAAGCACTTGATAGAGGGGCAAAAATGCTGGGAATCAATCATGTTGTCACTGGGCATAATGCGGACGATGTAGCAGAGACTATCTTGATGAATCTGTTGAGGGGTGATCTACCGCGCCTGGCGAGGAGTACAAGTATCATCACTGGAGATGAAACAAGTGAGGTACGGAGGAGCAAGCCGCTGAAATATGCCTATGAGAAGGAAATAGTACTATACGCTCACCATAAGAAACTCGATTATTTCACTACCGAATGTCTTTACAGCCCAGAAGCTTTCCGAGGGAGTGCTCGGAGTTTGATTAAGAATCTGGAGAGGGTGCGACCGAGTGCAATTTTAGATGTGGTGCGAAGCGGAGAGGACATGGCGAGACTGGTACCAGAAGAAGTTACAGGTATTAGTCAATGTAAGAGTCAGAAAATCTCGTTATCAAGCGCTGATGATGAGGGTACGAGTGGCTGTGGCACGAATGGAAGAAGTAGTGGCGGAGAGATGGCGGATATGGAAAAGAAGCTGCAGGCAGACGAAGATGCGGCAGATAGAGAATTTGATGTCACTTCTGTAGCATCCATTAGCACAAACGGTATTCGACCTGACACAATAGAGACGAAGATCGAGAAGAAGAGAGGCAACAGAAGTGTTCCGGGAAAGAAGCTCACACGCCAGACCTTGGGGATATGCCGGAACTGCGGTTATATGTCAAGTCAAGGGATATGTAAGGCATGCACACTGCTCGAGGGTCTCAACAAGAACAGACCAAAGATGGAGATTGAAGTCGACGTGGAAGATGAGGAGAGCTCAACACTTCGTCGTAAAATGGAGGGAGTTGTATTAGCAGGAGGATAAACAGATATAATAGAAATAAAAAGATCATTCCTGAGATATTTGTTAGTGATTTAAGATCAGTGACAATTCATGTTATTACAGCTATACATGACCTCCAACTGAAATGTAACGTGTTGAAATAAGATGACCTGGGAATGATCCGACGTCACAGGATATTTGTTGGTAGCGATGTCAAAGATACTCAGCGTCATAGATAGTGACTATAATTTCTCTGGAAACAACTTTGTCTTGTATAAAACTCTACCTGGAAATAAACATAGTAAGGACATGAGAAAACACCAGCGGCCATACACAATTTTATAACAAGGAAATTGATTGTGTAAAGAGTGGGTTTTGGATATTTCAATGCTGATCACTGAAGTTTAGTTCCTGAACGCAATAGCTAGTTAGTTCGCATTTCGCATGCACTCTACTTTGCAACAAATGGCTGATCTCTAGCCTTTCGTACCAACTACAGCCAGTAGAACTAGGAAATGCATTTACTTGACAACTTTCTTCATACGGTTGAAATAAATAAGAGAAATCAGCATGAAGAGCTCAACTTAGATCAAAAATTATAATGTTAGCAAAGGATTGACCTAAAATATGCTGCATGGAGCGAAAAGTTCCACGGGTATAGATCATGTGACCTCGGCTTTTCAGGGGCTGAATTTTATACAGTTTTAAACCCGTTTTGTGCTTGTTTGAGGTCATTTTTCTTTTGGCCAAAATATTTATGATTCAGAACGAGAAGAAATTTGTACAGCAATTGGTAATAAGTGGGATTTCACTAAAACATCACAAAAGTGTTTATATTCGTAGCATTTTGTGTTGAGTAAATCTTTTATTAGTATAATATCAAATCCTGTCGTCTTCTGTATTGGCCGGTTTTTTATGTGTAGCAATTACCATGCAATTACTGGATAAATGCGTGCTGGTGTTCCGTTGAATGTTTTCGTCTCTGGTCCATGTCTACATTGGCACAGAGTCATTCCAGCCTGGTGATATCCTAGATTAGAAAGATTGCAATAATAATGCAAGATAATGCCACTTTACTTTTGCAACACGCTTCCACCAAAGTCGCCGTGGACTTTTACATTTCTCTTATATTGTACCTGCACTAACCTAAGCTTTTCTGCGCTCTAAGTCGTTGCTCTTGATACTAGGTACTATTTAATCCGGTATGAACGACCCGTTCCTGTATTAACTTTATGGAATACAAGCCTGTGAAAGTAGATCCCATTTGGAAGGATTTGAAAGCTATAGGTTCCGGACAGGACGGATCAACACGAAATACTTTCTTTAGAACTCTTATTCTATGGGAAAGACGCAATGCTAATCATGCCTGCCACAATTGAACTTCTAATCGGAGAATCCAGAGATGTTCATTGAGTGCATTACATGCATTTCGCAGGCTAAAACGCACCAAAATCAACGCCTGTGTGCCCGGTATGGGAATCGCGAGGTGCGTGCTATATTGCAAATGTCAGTAGTGGCGACATGGCAACACCCTCTTTAGAATACCTCACGAACATTGCGTTGCTTTAGTGTAGAATCTATCTATTTTCGCTACAGTTGAATTAGCCATTAGATTGTGTTAGTGGTGTCCACTGTGGCTATCCTTCGAATAGAGCTCGGTGTCTTGCACAGTCGAATGTGTTACAATGTTAGTGGGACCGAATGCTGAAGGGAAAGCGAAATAAAGACAAATTAGCGAAAGTAGCAAGGTGCCATAACACCTATATCGAGGAAAGGGGGTGAGGCTAATTCACAATCGGAGAAAGAGACAGCGTTACATCATTCAAGAAAGCTAGGATGCCAGCTGATGGAAGTACTTGGGAAATCATTTTGATAAACAACAAAATAAACAGACCAAGTAAAACTCTTAGCTAAAATAGGAAACGAAGTTCCTTTTGTTTATGCGTTGAAAAACGGCTCCAACTGAATTTAGTTATCCCAAGGATTATAAACTTGGGATATCCCGGGACCATGACTTACTTTGATAGAGAAGTCATTTAAAATGTGGATGCCGCTAACGTGTTTTCTTACCCGTAAGTGCCTATACAATATCATATATAATGTACCTCTATAGCCTTCGCTACCGAGGCTACCCAGTAGAATTAAGCTTTCGGTTGAGGTGTCGAGGAGTTAGCCCGGTGCCTTTCGCTTCGCAATGCACAAGCTTTGTGGCGGACCAGGCGGATGAACAACCCACCGTTAAGCGAACGCCTCTTTTTCTCTAGGCCAATCAAAGTCACTCCAAAATGTGGGACGTGGATTATATTATACCGACTCGTTTGCTTGATCTCATAAGACCACGGTTTGAGATCGGAATAGATATTTTGGTGGCTTGGAGAGGCGTGGAGGTGACGAGTTCTTCGTAAACTGTGGCATAGAGGGCAGGTTTCATGAGCATGTGCCTTTATCAAAGGGACCGAGTGGCTGAATGCGGTTGGAGATTGCCTACGCGCTAAATTAGATGTGTTGAGTATAAGTAGAGGTGACTGGGTACGTGTGGAAAAAGCTCAAAAGTCAAATCCGACCATCAGTATATCTCGCTTCAACGTTAACAAGCATTAATTATATTCGAGTCTAACTTCCTGATAAATAAGCAATAACTGCTTCGCGCCTTACCTCCTAAAACGGTTTTCCCAAATACGGCATCACCGAATCTAAACCAATATTTTGAATCCTATCAAATACACAGGCCACAAGTGATACCAAAGCCGCCATTTCGATCATGTCACTACCAACAGTAGCTTTCCTCGGTGCAACTGGTGGATGTGTAGCTACCACACTCTCCCTCTGCCTGAAAGCCGGATATCAATGTCGAGCTCGTAAGCTTCTTCCCTCTTGACCAAGCCCTCACTCTCAACTTATAATCCCACAGTGGTCCGCAATTCCAACAAACTCACCACTCTTCTCACTACTTCCAATGAGATCACCAGAGAACAAATCGCATCGCATCTCACAATCATTACCGGGGACGTGCGTAATCCCAAAGACATCAAGGATCTTCTTTTTCCAGAAGTAACTGGTGTGACGATAAAAGCCGTTGAGATTATAGTTAGTGGAATTGGGTCTGTACCCGCTTTCGAAGGATGGAATCCGATCCCGAAGATAGTAGACCCAACGGTTTGCGAGGATGGGATGAAAGTTATTTTGGATGTGCTGAGAGAAAATTCAACGCCGGGAGCGACTGGGCCGCATCTCGTCACTATCGGAACGACGGGCATCTCGAAACTTGGAAGGGATTATCCTCTGCTCTTGCTGCCGGTGTATAAGTGGTTGCTGCATGTACCTCACCAGGATAAAGGCAAGATGGAAGCTCAGGTTTCAGATGCTTTGAAATCGTCTGCTTCGAATGAAAGTGGGGACGGTGGGAAAGCCGAGGGCGTGTTGGGCAGATATACAATTATCCATGCCAGTTTATTGACGGATGGGAAGATGCTTGGGATAGAAAAAGTGAGATCAAAAGTCGAGGATGAATTGTGGAGTGGAGAGGCAATTGGATATACTATTTCTAGGAGAGATGTGGGGAATTGGATTTTTGAGGGCGTGATTAAGGGGTACGGGAGGGAGGCAAACGGGAATAGGGGGAGAATCGCCAGGATTACTTATTAGGTAGGCACCTGGATGACATGTCGAGAGTACATATTTCTTTTACGAGACTGTATTACTTTAAAAACTTAATATTCTGCCCGCATTTGTTAGAAACGAAGCAGACACCACTAAATTCTTTTTGCAAGCATCTTGTACTATTATCTATTATGCCAATGTCATGTGACTTGAGCTTCGAACTTCTACTCTGTACCAGCTGGTTTTTGTAGCCCTTACCTGAGCTAGGTTACACTGTAAACAGGAATTTTGGTTGAAAATTGGCGAGGTATAATATAGAAATAAAATAGGGACTTTAGCAAACATGTCAACTGAAGTGGACCCTGAGTAACTCAACCAGCCGAAGTTTTAGGAGATGATAATTTCCTACTACCATTACAATATAACAGAGCATAAAGAGATTCTATGAGTTTGGGGAAACTAGGACGAAAAGTTTATAAGTATCCCATTTTGAGGTATGAACCTCTGAACATCATGTCAATAACATTATTCTCTAATGCAACAGCAAAAAGAGTTCCCAGGGTATCTCTGTTAGCTCGCTCAAACGACAGCTCAAAATTCATCAGCCAGCCAGTCCTCAGTATCTATATGGCCAGCTTCCCCAAAACAAGGTCTTAAAAATTCGCTACACAAGTTCCACAGTCCATGTCCTTGGCCAACCTTACAAGCTCGTTGCCAACCACCAAATCCGTCAGTCCTAGACCTATAGATTTATAGATGACATTGCCGCGTGCGAGCCATTCAGTCATTTCTTCCTCATCTTTAGAGTGTTTTTTCTTGTGATGATCGTTGAGGTCATGGCGACGTTTTTGGAAGGATAGATGTGATATCCAGGAACTATTTGTTGATTCGGATTCTGGGGAATCAGTTTGTAAATAAGAAGACTGGGGGAATGAGAATAACTACCTCCAGTGGATGTCTTCGAGCTTCGACGTGAATCTCTTCGACTGTTACTTGTGATTTCGTTGAGTGCGGAAGCCATGCTGCTCATTCCACTATTATGATTCAAGCTATCGATCGATTGACGAGGCTCGCTATCTTTAAAAGTCAAGTTAGCCCTGAAGTCAAGAATATATACAGTAATCTCGGGTAGAGGCTGGGAAGCTCTCCATGGGAAGCTGCTACCTTCGATCGCACTCTCGTCATCGCTTCCATCCATCTCGTGGGCGAATTGCTCATCTAGCATGACAATCTCACCAATCTCAACGATGTGATTCATCTGAAGTTCTGCCTGAACCAATTCTCCAACTTGACCTAGAGATTTAGTAGTGTCAACTAGAACACAACCACCCTCCATAGCACGTTTGCGAATGTGTCGTCCATGTCCATGGTGTTTCACAGCTTGCTTGCTACACATCAAAGTCAGTTTTATTAATATAGGATCATCACGAGAATTCAGTTCACTTACAGGAGCGCCGGAGGGAGTTCAATCATTTCAGGTTTGAAACTTCCTACTGCAATGATCAACCTTCCCTTAATTCTTCCGTTGGGGTTCGTCAATATTGTTTCGTCAAACAGCGGTATCTCAGAAGGCGTTGCGCAAATGATTATATCAGAAGAGCGTAACTGAGCTTTCGATAACCTCGAATGCTCTGAATAACCTTGAGAAAGTATAGAGAACTTGGTAGAATGCCTAGAAGCGGGATTGATATGAGTATATAGAATGGGTTACTATCCTGGTGAAACTAAACATACCAGCCTTCTTCTTTCTTAACTCCTGGCTCATGTCCAACAAAGGCCTTAAAGAATTGTTTAGACGACTCAGCAAATTGGTGGCTGTGGATATATACGTGCTCCACAGTCTTGCCCTGGCAATTAGGTCAGTCGACAAACTCCGCAGACTATACCCGAGACCTCTTACGTGAAATAAGAGAGCAAGGCGCAGATGCCAAAATCTTCGTGGTTGTCAGAGTTTGAGAATGTGGTTTAGGATGAATTTGGAGTCAGATCATAGGAAGAACTCACGCTTGTTTACCAGACCCGAATACTGTGATCGCCTTAACTCGACTTCTTCTTGACATTAAGAGAGATGAAGTCAGAGCTGTCCGGAATGCGGTAATTTCTTCAGCATTGATAAAAGCATAAGGACTGCCCTCATTATCCATGAGAGTAAGGGATCCTGGGAAAGCGATTAGGTCGGTCTACTATAGTTAAAACAACAATCAATCGGCATACCTTGAGCTGATGAGTTATTGGTTCCTGGAGCCTCAAGGGTATCTACATGACGACCAGTCGGTTTCTGCGGTGCGTCCAAGGTTACAACTACCAAACCGTCAGTAACCCTTGCTTAGAGACCAGGCTCTCAAATTTAATAAGTCTTACCTTTCACGCTCATCCCCACCGAGCTCCGAGCAGGCATAACAAGACTCGTAGTTCCATTGCTGTTGTCTATCACCATTCGCTCCCTTTGGTTCATGTGACAGGCCGGCTGGTCCTGGTTTCCAGTTGAATATTCATGGAGAGCACTCCTGAGAGATGCTTGCATTCGCTCTATCTCAACTTTGTTCAGATTGCCCAAGATTCTTTGGACATCGGAGTTTTTGAGGACTAGGAGTGGGTTTGAGCTCGCCATGATAACTTCTTTGAATGGTGTTGACGTCTGGTTTGTGTTATAACTAAGAACCAAATTTGATAGGCGGTTTTAGGGTGCTTATCGAGAGCGTTTTGAAACGACTCACCTTTTCCAGATAAACGGGGAACAACTAATGATACAGTCGATTCCTCGTCCAGAACCTTGGAGTTACGATAACCCCGAAGGTGTTGTTTGCTTGGCCGCTGAATGATGAATAAGGACGCGACCCATTACAACCATGGTGCCTTTTCAGAAGCGGTGCTAGCGTGGAATGATGACGGCTGGGTCGGTTAGACAGCCGAGACAGGGCAGGCGGGCTTTAAGGAAATAAGCGCGGAGCCGGGTTCTTAATGCCGAATCAATGCCGTAGTGCCATGATCTTAGAGAGGGGAACGAGACTCGATCATGAATCATTTTAACACACGCTTTGTGACTTGCATATGAAGTTGGTTAGCGTGCATTATTCCACTAGTATATAAAGTCGCTTTCATCTTGCAAAGTTCCACCTGTCTTTAACTTTTACTCTTATCAAATTTCCTAAGTCACTGCATATACTATTTAGTATTCTTCACCTTCTAATTCTTACCAAAAAATGTCTTCCCCTTCCAAGATGGAATACACACGTCTAGGAAAGTCAGGTCTGAAAATCTCCAAAGTGATCTTTGGATGTATGTCGATTGGCTCCTCCGACTGGCAAGAATGGGTTCTCGACGAAGAAGCCGCTCTCCCCCTCATCAAACATGCTTTCGATGTTGGCCTCAATACTTTTGATACAGCCGACGTCTACAGTAATGGTCGCTCTGAAGAAATTATAGGAAAAGCTCTAAAACAATACAACATTCCTCGCAGCAAGGTTGTTTTGTTGAGTAAGTGTTATTTTGGTGTTGCTGATGATGGAAGTCAGCCTGGTATTGCGCAAGTGTCGGCGAATGACGGTGGATACGTTAATAGGGTGGGATTGAGTAGGAAACATATTCTGGATGCGGTTGACCAGAGTGTGGAGAGGCTGGGAACGTACATTGATGTTTTGCAAATTCATCGCTTGGATAGAGACACGCCTAGAGAAGAGATCATGAGAGCTCTCAATGATGTTGTAGAAAGTGGCAAGGTCCGATACATCGGCGCAAGTAGCGTAAGTTTACAGTAGTTAACATCGAAGAAAACTAACTCAGCAATAGATGGCTGCTTGGGAGTTCCAAACACTGCAGAACATTGCTGAGAAGCACGGCTGGCATAAGTTCATTTCCATGCAGAACTACTACAACCTCATATATCGTGAAGAAGGTAAACTTTCCCTCTCTCCTCTGACCTGGATCATATAACTGATATCTGTTTCCAGAACGAGAAATGATCCCATACTGCCAAGATACCGGTGTCGGGCTAATCCCCTGGTCTCCAATTGCTCGTGGCGCTCTCGCACGCCCCTACACGGAGCGCGGAACCATTCGTGAGAAGTCTGATAACTTCATGGCAATGCTGGTTCGTGGAAAAGAAAGTGAGGTTGACAAACAGGTAATTGGTAGAGTCGAGGAACTTTCCAAGAAGAAAGGTGTATCGATGACTGCAATTGCAACTGCTTGGTGCCTGAGCAAAGAGGGAGTTAATCCGATCATTGGATTGAGCAGTAAAGAGAGGATTGATCAGGCGGTTGAAGCTGTTGCCTTTGCTAGTTCTGGGGGGTTGACTGAGGAAGATATAAAGTACTTGGAAGAGGCTTATGGTCCCAAGGCACATAGGTATGGTTACTAAACAAAGTTGCCGAATTCACTATAGTAGTAGTTCGCGCAAACTAGTTGACCATTTTTGGCTGCAAAAGGTTGTGTAATATATGGAGTGCAGTAGTATTGACTGTGACTTCCAATCTTTGATCTAGTCCATGGAATCAGTCACTCCTCTGATTCACCATTCACAACGTTCATGGCAAACCTCTTCGTATGTTCTTAAATACATCTACAAAGGCTCCAAGTAATCCCAATTTTCTGTACCTCTCACATTAAACAACAAGTATATATTTAAATATATATTAAGGAAACTCCAATAACCACCTAGTACCTGCAACCATTTCAACATGGCCCACACCCTCCCAGTTCTCTGCTGCTGCTCCTGCTATCCAGCCTCTACACCCATACCCACTAAACCTCATAACGATCCAAACCACGAGATCCATTCCATGATTTATGCCTCATTTCTAAAATTCTGTCTCCGCAATCTCACTTTTCAACCCTTATCCGCCGCACCAACGCCTCCCTACCATGGGATTCATACAATTTGCCAACCCCAAGACCTCATCCCAAAGCCTGTCTTAACACCGGAAACTCTCGCAAACAATCCAATAAAAATGGATAGTCCATACATCATCCATTTACAGGCAAGAGTAAATTTCGGACCTGTGGTGGCCCATAGATACTTTTTGTGTCCATTAGATTTGAGAGGTGACTGGGCAGAGGTTAGCCAAGTGCATTTTTTTGCCGAGGGCTATCCATTTGGATTGAAGGCGATGAAGTGGGGAATTAGTTGTGATGAACACTCTATGTTTTTTCAGTGAGTGCCTTCGTGAATGCTGTGAGGTTAGAAGGGTGTGTGTGAATTTGAGTATTTGCTGACGGGTTCAGGTTAACGCTGAGACCGAATTTGAGGATGAGATTTCATCCCGATGATGTTAGAGGGCAACGGTATTTGGTTCCGGATCAACAAAGGGATGGGGAACAACAAATAGACAATTTTACCACCAATACCGAAACCAGACAGTATCCATTATATGGCCAACAGACAAAACTTCACCATTATGTGGAATTGGACCAGCCGATAGACTACCAGCACAGTATGGGAGTCTACCCAAGTATGGATATTGACCAGAGATTCGATTTTCAATATCTTGAGCGGAAACAGCCACCGGTGCTGCTCCAGAGGGATACCAGCCAGCATCATCCGGCATCTGATCAAAATATCACCCAAAATCAGCACTTGTTTTCTGATCAAATTGAAGGATATGAACACTTAAGTCCGATTGATCATGGCTATATGGAACGCCATTCAAATCAAGATATGAATCAATATGAAACTCATTCGTGGTTTGAGAAGTATCAGCAAGAAAGTCCGTTCCAGATAGATACCCAACCCCCTTTTGAACCAAGCAGAAAAAACCTAGCATCGGTACTTGAAAGGCAGCTGTATAGGACACGAGAATCAGTTATTTGTGATCGTTAGTAGTGATATTTGAGATGGAATCGTTGACTTTAGACTGAGACAGGGTGTAGATATAGAGGATTAGAGACGAGGGAGCGGATGTATAAGTATTAGGTTGTTCTAGGACGTTGGTCTCTGCCTTCTCGTTGACATATAGAATAAATTGAAAATAGTTGAATTTAGGGATTTCGAGGTCTCAATCATTACTGTGAAGTTAAGGTGGTCCTCGAAATTGCCCTCTAGCTCGCTGTTGTAATTTTGCGCCAATTAATTGCTTAATCCATACCGCCCCTGAAAGCCCCTGTCCCATGCAGACAACGGTGAAAAGAGACCTAGCAATCCATCAAAAAATTATAATCTCCAATAAATACTACTCTCATCACTTCCATTACTTAACCCATGGCTAAATTGAAAAATTTCCTCTATGCAATACCATCAAACACACGATTGCAGTAGTCCAAAGGTGAGAACGCCGGCTGAGCCTTCATGGAGGGAGATGTGAAGCAATATAAGTAATGCATATTCAGCACATTAATAAGTACTATATCATGACTCACACTGTTTTGAAACTCAGGTTAGGTGCTATCTCCTTCGTTCTGAAAGCTTTTGTCCTTTCGTCCTTTCATCCTCAAACTGCGAACTGTACGCCACATTTGCTGATTTCCTGATTGTCTAGGTAAAACAAACGAATAATACGCCCAAGGATAATTCATTGGCCATCTAACTACACTGACACAGTGGAATCCTCTATACTACTCATCTCTTCAATGTCTTCTGCTTTTCCGCATCCTTAACCAACTTCTTTCCACTGACCATCAGTCCCTTCCTCATCCTCACTTTGTCCATATACCGCTTCGCCACATTCTCCTTGTCAGCAAGTTCTCCTAAATCTTCCAAATCATCCTCCGTAAATGGTACCCAAAACGGATCCTCGTCCAAGATTTCATAACCCTGGAAAATAAGTTGGGGTGCGGCAGCGCCGGAGGTGCGCTTGCGGATCTCTTCGGCGAACCCAAAGGATTCGGCTACGGGGAGAAGGGAGAGAATGCTGTAAAAGGGAGTGCCTTCTTTCATGGATTCTGAGAGGACGCGGCCTCGACGACGGGTAAGGACGTCATACACCCGGCCGAGTGCTTCAGCTATATAATCATTAGCGACAGGAAATTATGAAAGAAGAGATACATACTGCTTGATTGCACCTCACAAGAGTACATGGCAAGAAGTAGACGAGGACTCCAGTCCAAGAATCCATCTTTAATTCCTTGTTGCATCGACTTAATGACTTCCCCTGTGAGACGACCGAGCTTATCTCGTGTGAATGCATCTTCTTCTGTGGATTGATTGATGACGACTTCTTCAAGGAAAACAGCCATTCCTTGAACAGGCTCATTACAAAGTGGCCCCTGAGCTGTGGCAATTTGGAAGGCATAGCTAATTTTGTCGGCGAAATCCCGGGGTTGGAGTGTATCACTAATTGACTGGTGTGTCTCTTCTGTACTGGTGTCTCGAAGGCTATGTTGGTCAGAAATTTGCGAAGACGGGTCCAATTAAATTGGGAACTCACAATCGACCACATATCCCATCCTTCGTATTATCAATCAAGATATTTTGACCTGTCCTCCGTGGACCGAAAGCAGTGATTTGGTCAACTGCGTTTATCCAGACATCCTTCTGGCCTTTTATTTCTTTAAAGGTAGCTTGAAGCTGCGACTTGAATTCCTCCAGGGACAGAACCTTTGTGCTGCCAACTATTTCGACATCCTCGTCGTCTTGTTCGGGAGCACCGTCTATGGCTGCAGACTTCTTCCCCTTTTCTTCGGCGAGACGATCTGAATAAAGTCGTTTAATTGCACCTGAGTTTTTGCTTAAGAATTCTGTAACTTCAGCTGGCAAAGGTAGAACGCGAAGTTTAATAGTGACTTGTTTTGATGTTGTAATTGCGATGACGGTACCTCGGCCAAGCTCTTTATTAGCAGGAGGCTTCATCTCTTCTGCTCTCACCAAAGTCTCACGGTATGGCACAATGGCTTCTCCTGCCTGAATCTCACATCTAGCGAAACGCTCACGAAGATCAGTCAAACAGCGTTCGAGATGGAGTTCCCCTGCTGTCAATAGAACATGCTCTCCACTCTCAAATTGCTCATACTCAGCACAAGGGTCACTTTGAACGAGCAGTCTCAGTCCTTTGATCATCTTATCAAGGTCAGCTGGATTGACCGGTTCAAGAGCAACTCTGACGATAGGCCGTGAGCCCATATTAACGCCGGCGAGATTAACGCTGCCTTCGAGCTGGCTAGAAAGCGTACCGGACTTGAGAATGTGACCCTCAAGACCGCCAATTCCGAAGATAACGCCGGCTTGAACTGAGTCCAATGGCTCCAAACTCCGTCCCATGAGTAGATACAAAGCGGTAACAGTAATCTTTACCGGTTCAGGATCGTGATGTGGATGCGCTGCGCTGAACTTTGGCGGAATTACATAAACAGAATCCCCAACCTTCAGGGTTCCGCAGAAGATGCGGGCGAATCCAATAAGATGCTCTGGATCATGCTGCTCCTCTTCAGTGTTGTCGTCTATAGTAGCAGATTCAAGCGCATTCGTTATTCCATTTACTGATTCTAAACCTTCCGTAACTGCATCTTCTAGTGCACGAGCTTTAGCAATTTCTTCTCTCTTCCGGCGACCTATTTCTCTGGCTTCTTCCCCAGTCATTGCTCCAGTACGCCTCTTGTTTTGAGGTAATTCGCTTTCGGGTATCGAGACCATTTTGCTAACATAGACGACTACCGGATCTTCCATTGTGGTCTTAGACTTTATCATAGCGTCGCGAAGTCTTGGATCGACATGATCAGCTCCAGGGGATGCATCGATAAGTGCGGGTAGGCGACCTTCTTGTGCGACTGGTGGAGACGGTAACGACTCGATAACGGATACCAAGAGAGCGGTTGAGAGAGGTAGCCACTGTCCAAAAATAGTCGTCAAAACAACTTTTGTATCCTTAGACCGAAGAACATGAGGTTGTAACTTGATGTTGAGGGACTTTGTAATTTTGTCTCTCATGGCAGGATCACTGTGAAGCCAAGTTAGAACTGGATTAGATAATATTATGATTAATTGTACAGAAAGATATGAAGAGAAAAAGAAATCCACGCACCCCATGCCATTATCACCGCCTGTGGTTGCTTCGTACACATTCCATATTTGTTCGAGTACCAATTGAACGAACATTGGTTTCAAATTTCGGCCTTTCAGATGTTTGGCAGCCAGCACCTTTTTGGTCTTGGTATCTAAGTAGAATTCTCCCCATAACACTTTTTCCATGGCCGTGCGTTTGATCCCTAGTTTCTTTTCATAAAGGCTTGCAAACTGTCGAACAGTAAACGCCCATCCATCAATGGCACTGCTAAATATGACATTGTTTCTCTCCGGGGCGAAGTATATGTCTTCGTCATCCTTTTCTTCAAAATCATTGGTATTGGACGCCATGCTTTCTGTATCCATTGAAATACTATTTACTCCATTAGTTTCCTTGTCAGCTCGTTCTTGTTCTTTGGCGGCTGCAGCTGCAACTCTCTCGTCTACCCTCTCCCTCCAGTTGAGATCTTCTTCCATGCGCTCCCCTTGAAAGAAACTTCCCAACACAGCGTTAACTTGCTCGAGCAGTGTTCTCAGATGTATATATGCTTCGAGAGGCGTGAATTTCAACTCATTTATGAGGCGGTCCATTTTATTTATGACCAGTATGGGCTTCATGTGTTCAACCCATGCCTGGCGGAGCACTGTAACGGTTTGACTACAAACGCCTTCGACAGCATCTACCAAAACCACAGCTCCATCACATAGGCGTGAAGCAGTTGAGACCTCACTGCTGAAGTCAATGTGCCCTGGAGAGTCGATTAAATTTATCAGGTATTCCTTCTGCTCTGGCTCAGCATCTGCAGCAGATCTTCTTAGCATGGAGAAGTATAGGGAGATCGCGGATGATTCCATCGTGATTCCTCGTAACTGTTCATCTGGTCTGGAATCGAGATATCGAATTTTGCCAGCGAGCTTGGGGGATATGATGCCGTTGGTAGCAATAAGGGCGTCTGTGAGTGAGGTCTTTCCATGGTCCTATTACACACTTAGCAGAAGATCTGACCTCCGGAGTGTGAATGCTTACAACATGGGCTAATATGCAGATCTGCGATTTTGTCAGTACCGTTAAAAGCTTCATTTTTACCCCACCACGTCGTCAACTTACGTTTCTGATACCCTCAGGATTCTGTTGCAAAGCAACCAGTTGTTCTGGTTTTACAATAGGCATCTTGTCTATGATCCTTCATGTTATGCCAAAAGAAAAAGGAGTAAGAGGTGACAGCGAGAGCAGAAAGTTGAAATATATTTGGCCGAAGATTATTTCTAAGTTTTAAGTCAACATTCTAGATAATCACCCCTCTACTGGACTAGAGACACCCGCATAAAACACTAAATACACACCATCGTCATAATGAGTGATGTGTACTCATTTCAAAGCTCTCTTGGTGAGTACGTGAACATTGTTTCATAGAACATTCCCAAGATACTGTAACGCCCATCTTGTAATCTCCTCTCATTGTGGTCTGGAAATTGTTTCATTCTTTAGAGTTTGAGGCTAGCCTGCAAGTGGATTAGCTGCACCTGCATCTGAATTGTTTGGAGGAGAGCACATGAGAGCTTCCTCTCGGACAACCCCTGTTTCCCATCAACAGTTTCATCCAAAAGTACCACCACATCACCTGTTCAACAACCAACTCCAATTTGACAAACCCACGCCTTGAAAGAAATCTCTACGAGTGATACATAATACACCTGATCATGGAATCTGCACTGCCGCGCTCTTGACGTCCCGACGTGCTTAGCAGAATCGGATCCCTTCCCTGGAGACCGTGGGATTAAGATTCACCTTTTCTTCCCCTCCCACGTATATGCACATTACACTGTGACACAATATCAAATTGGCAGCGTCGAGAATATTATCAAAATTCCAGGTCTTTCAAGCCGTTACTACGCCTCAACCTCAAAATGGCAGACATGTCTCGCGCCCCGGCGCATGAAGCATCACAGCCTCGACCTATCCCCAAGCCAACAAATGCTTTGCAAATCACCCCTTCATCTGCAGTGTTACTTCCACCGTCCTCCGCCAGTCGGATCCGAGATGCACACTTAAATCTCGAAGCCTTCTCACCAGTTAACCAAAACGGAAGCTATGAGTTTGATCGTGTGTTGAAGAGTGGCTACGTCCATAAGCGCACCCGGAAGACAAAGGTGAGCAGGAGATATATGTGTTGTGAACACTTTGCTAACTACTGACGTAGGCTTGGAAGCAAATTTATCTTGTCCTACGAGCAAATAACCTTTCTATATACAAGGACTCGAAGGAAGGCAAGCTACGACACAAGATCTATCTGTCAGACCTTACTGCTGTAGCATTTCTAAAGGATCCAAAGCAAAAGCGTGAGAATGTGTTTGGGCTCTTTTCACCATCACGCAATTATCATCTGGAGGCTCAGTCAAGGAAAGATGCAAGTGAGTGGGTTGAGCTCATTAGAAAGGAGGCGCGGATCGAGGAGGAGGAGGAAGAGATGATGCTGGCAAGTCCAGGAGGAACCGCAATAATTACACATAATGGTTTCGAGCGTTCCGCATTCCACCAGCATGAGCAACGGAGGTTACATGACGAACGTGTGGGATCCAGTTCTCCCGAACCAATGTCGTCTGATGCATTTCACTGGACACCAGCAGCTCTTGGAGGAGCAAATAAACAGAGACGAACATCACATACCATCGAATACTCTGGTAACGAGTTGGCGTCACATTCGGACATGTCGGAACCGGAAGTCATTGTCTCCCGGGGCACATCAAAATCACCGTTACAAGAAGAATCACTCGCAGTCAAACCACCTGCGGAACGCCCGATGATCCAAAAGAACGTGAGCCAAATGAGTGGAATCAATATTGAGGACCCAGAACGAGTTATATGGCACGGCCATCTCCTTCTCCTAAAATCAACTGGTGGCGTCAAACAATGGAAAGATATCTGGGTTGTTCTCCGACTCAAAAGCCTCTCTGTCTACAAGAATGATTCCGAATATTCGCCTCTACTGATCATATCACTCTCCTCAATCATCAATGCCGTAGAAATTGACCCACTCTCAAAAACCAAGCGTCACTGTTTACAAGTTATCACGGAAGAGAAGAGTTATAAATTCTGTGCTCGCGATGAAGATACTTTGGATAAGTCGCTTGGTGCACTCAAGAGTCTTCTTGCAAAGAGGAAGGAGATAGAGATGCAGAGTAAGGCGACTCGGTAATCGCTATTAAGGTTACCCCTCGAGATGAAGAGTTTCAGAAGTGAAACGGTACGTGGAAGAGAAAGCAGGGCTGATGTAAATAGAAAAGAGTCTGCTGGAGGTTGATTATGTATTATGAGCTTATGATTCTATAAATGTAATGCTGTCATGAATAGGTATGCCTACCAATCTAATAGTTTTTCTACACAATGCGACTGTTATACCAAATTCAGTCACAACTTTTGGATGTGAAATATCATGCTTGTTACTTTAGAATGATTTACTCCTTGAAATGGGGTAAGATTTGTGCTTTACTGTGTGCATGGACTATACTTTACGTTTGAAGGAACATTCGGTATCTACATTGCACATCATCCGGTGCTCATCGGCTAACTATCCTCAATTTCAGTATCCAGCAGCGCCATGACAATTGTTCATGACCCATATACAATCCAGATACTTAGACCATAGCCTGCCCATCCACAAAAGCAGAATCAAAACCCAAACGCAAATTAAGCAATCCTGGGGTTAACACCTAAACGCCTCTTGAGAACAGGCATTACGTACCCACGCCAACTTCTTTTCATCGGGACGTAGGGATGAGATCAGAACTGAGTAATCAGATCCGCAACACGCAGCTCAATGGCCTCCTCTGTAACGGCGATACCTTGAGGTACTTCCAAGGGGGTAGCACTGAAGCCTGCGGAAGACTCCTGCTCCTCCACTGTGGTTGGCAGTGCAGCTAAATCTGGATTAGGGACTGGTGATGGTGGGATGGGGACAGGGTCATGGATAATGTTTTCATCGGAGTTGGTAGATGTCGTTAGAGCTGGGTGGAGAGATACTATTCCCATGTTTCCGTGTAATTCTGAAATGTGTTCTGGGGTAGGAGAGGTCTTGGTGGGTGTCGAAAAAGGCATGTTAGGTTTGTCTGAGCAGGGAGTTGGCATGATATTTGTAATATCGACCATCCCCTTGTCTTCATCGGTCGACGATGTTAGGAGATCTGTGAGCGGCAAAGCTAAAGGAGTGACCGTCTCCTTCACAGGTAAATCTGGCAACGGCCTATTTCCACTGGCCCAAATACCTAATCCAGTTCTCCGCTCAAGCATAACCCCCTCGCTGACCTCCCTCAAAACTCGCGGTGGTTCCCTCAGTCCTAGATTCTTCACAATATCCACCGACGCCACGGGTCTCTCCTTCAACAAATGGAATCCAAAGCCCGTGATTGCCGTAGCAGGGAAATCATCGTTGGCAATGCCATTCAGTGAAAGGAAAGAGCGTTCGCGAGCAGATGGCCGACAGTAAGAACAGGTTTTGAATTGGCATTCACCGATTGGTACGGGGAGCCAAGGTTTGTGGAGGGGGGATTTGGTGGGAGAGGGTGGGTTGGGGATGAAAGTAGGAGTAACTGGCATGATATTAGGTGACTGTAATTGGGAGCGGAGGAAGAGTGCGTGGTTTTGTGCAGTGCGGAGGACCTAAGGATGTTGTTAGTTATGCTTTTGCGCTTAGGGAAGATGACAGAAAGATATGGGGAGACGGGAGCGTACATGAGATCTCTGCTCAATAATCAGACCAATCTGCGACGCAGTATAGGTATCTAAATGCTTATCGTCAACTTCCTCCAAAAAGCTTAGTTTTGAAGCACGAGCAACTGGCCCTCTTGGTCTACGTGCTGGGGTTGGGAAGTGGTCTTCAAATCCATCGAAGGAATCCTATTTCTATATTAGACATTTGATAACTTCCATAGTGCCACCAGTGATGAGCATGTTGCCTTGACTTACAGTGTATCCCCTCTCCATACCATCCTCCAGCATCAACTCTCGATCTTGAGTACAGCGAAACAACCATCCCGTAGCTGAGTGGTGACCACACAACATACAGCGGTATTCGGTGGTATACATGCGTGTCATGGTTAGGTGAGTACATTGTCCGTTTTTGGATAAGTTTATACGTCGTCCCTGAAAAGAAAGTGGTGCTTGAGAGGGAGTTGGTGATGATGGTGTAGATGGCGTAGTAGAAGTTGTGGTTGTAGCTGTGGAAGAATAATCCGTGTCTACCGAGGCTTCTATTGATGGCGCAGTTGATTGCTCTACTGGATTACAAGCTGGTGCCACCATGGTTGGGGATGCTTGGAGTTGCTTGGAGTTGTGGTATTGGTAGAGATTGTTGTGAGTTCGAAAGCATAAAAGTGATGGATCTGTTCTGGAGACTTGCGGCGAAAGTAATTGAAACTGCTCTTGGCACAGCGGTTTAAAATGTTTTGGCCAAGATGAGAACAAGGTGTTGCTCTTGATCTATTCATGGTCAGATGCATCGAGTTGAATAAAAATGTTTTCGAAGCGTCATGACCAAAATGAGAGTAATGCCCTTAACCATGCCAGAATGAGAAACATTTGTAACGAACACCCAGATCAAATATTCACCAGGATATTCAACCCCAGGTTTTGGAAACTAGTAGTAATCAAGAGATAGACTAAGAAGACCTCAAAGAAGGAGTGTAAAGACAAACAAAATTCTTATAGTGTTGTGTGGGTGCATATAAATCAGAAGGTCGTAGAATCAAGATGCACAGCACCAAGAACCATTAACTCGTCATTACTTTTCCAAACCCTCCTATTCTAAACATTACTGAACGATTACTTGAATTACTATAGATCCTAAGTTGCCTACCAAATTAGTAAATGTATGATCTGGGCTTCGTTGCTATTGACTGGACGAATAGGACGACATGAAATAGCTGATAAATATGGAATCTGCCTTGCACCATTTACGAATATGGTGAAACGAAAATAAAAATCCAGTATGCACGTCAAGATACGTGAGGTCAATAAAGACCGCTCTTCCTCCGTAAATTCTTGGAGATGCAAATATAGTTAAATTTCAGTTCTTCATTATTCAGCTTACACACTTGCTGTGACATCTCCAATAAAGGAAGTACAACATGTCTAATGGGGCCTAGGCAACTATCATACAACCAAGCCATGGGTTTAGCCAAAATCTCTCAGAAGGTAAGAAGCCACAAGGATAGAATTCGGTCGACGTTCAAAGATTTAGCAATAGCAACACCTCCTGGGAGGATATGAACATTGTGCTCGAATGGATTCAATAGAGGTAGGGCCGGAAGTTGCTCCTATGATCAGGGACTCCCTCCTTCAAAAATCTTAAGGCAAGAACAAGAAATATATACCAGGAAGAAAGATTGTCACCCTCTTGAAGGACTTGATGTGGAGCATTTAATGGCAAAAGTAATGCTGGCCAAAATCCGAAATTATCTGAAAGTATCAATGATAACACTTTGTTTTGAAATAGAGATAATTCTGGTTATTTTATTAACTAACATGCTGAAGCCTGGGTTTCTTAATATTGCTGCAGAAGGACTTGTGTCTTTGAAATAAGCTAGGAAAGTGTTACAAACGTTTGCGATTCTATCTTCTTGCCCTGCATTAGAGTTAGCTATATACATGTCTCCATTATAGTGGTCAACTGTGTATAATAGATAAGTAATAGATACACGAGGGAATGGAAATCCTGAGAATCCAATAATCTCGCTTTTTGGTTTGGAAATTTCAAATGGTCGAAATTGACCTGCTTCCTCTTATAGAAGTAATGTTAGTTAGAGGCCAGTCGTAGTTTGTTGCAGCTGAATTGCAATGTTATAATCGAAATGAAGCAGAGAAGGAAGAAGGGGAAGTTTTTCCTGAGGCTTATAGTGGTGTGCTCAAAATGGATGAGAAGGCTAGGATTTTGTGCCGATCTTGGGTAACATAACTATAGCTTGCTGAGGTATCAGATTAAGCATAATTTAAGTCACAAACAAACACCTGAATGGGAGTAGTAAGCATAAGTAAGAACTTACTCTCAGTGTTAAATGCATAGGATCATAGGTTTTGACGCGTTCAAGTTTGAGTCTGTGAGCTGATCGATTGTGAATTTCAATACTATAATATTACCATTATGATCATTTCTACTTCTATTTCCATCTACTAGCATTGTTGTTAGTATTCAATAGGGAGACCATAGAATTTAGTCCCCTGCACTGTCGTCTACATCGTTTGCTGTCAATATAGATAATCTGGATAATATAGCCTCAATTCACGAGGCGGTCGTGGTCTCCGGCCAGAATGCAAGAGTCTTGGCTTTCTCCACGCGCTAGGCCATCTCCGCCAGCTGTCGGTCCAACCCAGCCCAGCAACCAAATCTGAGGAGCTGGCCAACAAGCCTATTCACCGACTGCTGTGGATATATCAACACCACAAAACAAAAGGCGATACTTCATCGTCTTGCCAATTTGCGTAGCTGGAAGCACACACCATATATCCAAACTTTTCGTTCACGACTGACAATACACGAATCTCCCACCAAGCAGCCTGCGCTTACAGAGAGGTACCGCCGCAGAGCCTCGGCTCCCGTCGTTGTTTACGTTTGCCGCTCCCCCCAACAATAACCTCCGCTTTCCTGCACGAACACCTCAATCACATCTAGCATCAAACCCATCGTTTGATCCATCACGATGTCGGTTAAATTCGAAAAGGAGACGGTCAAGCAGACTGGTGGTGCTGCTGCCAGCATATTGAAAGGCGGCAAACATGATCTGGCAGATGAGATAGGCACAGCTTTGACTGGAGGAAAGGGGAATGTTGGTGCAAAGGGATACTTGGCGGTAAGTAATGAAGCATTGGTTAGTCTGGCAGCATTGTGCTCATGTTTGCATGCATAGGTCTATCTCGACCAGCTTCGGACCAACCCTATGCGCACCAAGATGCTCACATCCGGTTCATTATCTGGAGCACAAGAATTCCTGGCCTCGTGGATCGCAAAGGATCGTAACAAGGATGGTCATTATTTTACTTCCCGAGTCCCAAAGATGGCTGCGTATGGAGCTTTCATCAGTGCACCAATGGGCCATATCCTGATAAGCATCCTCCAGAAGATCTTTGCTGGACGTACGAGTTTGAAAGCAAAGATTCTTCAGATTCTTGTCAGCAACTTAGTGGTAATTACCTCCTTAAAATCATGCAAGACCATGGCTGACAGATCGATCTAGATTGCTCCCATCCAGAACACAGTGTACCTGTGTTCAATGGCCCTCATTGCTGGTGCAAGAACTTTCCATCAAGTTCATGCGACCTGGAAAGCAGGTTTTATGCCCGTTATGAAGGTCAGCTGGGTCACATCGCCAATTGCCCTTGCATTTGCACAGAAGTTCCTCCCCGAGGACACGTGGGTTCCATTCTTCAATATTATTGCGTTCACAATTGGAACATATATCAATGCTACAACCAAGAAGAAGCGTCTCGCAGCTCTTCGCAAGAAGCACTACGATGAGACTAGAGGAGGTAGAGATGATTATCCTGGAGGTAAGTGGTTCCATAATCAACAATGCCATGTCTCAACCTGGGTACCCCTCTGTACGGATAACCACTTGACCGAAGCTAACTCTGCGGTTTTCCATAGTATCAAAGAGGGACTATTAGGATAACTCCAACCAAGACGGGTCGTATACGAGATAATTGGGTAGACTTATTTATCATCTGGAGGCTTCCACTCATGTATCACAAACTTTCCTGGTCCTACATTGTCAATGCATCTACACGCATTCTCCTAAGTGGGAAAAAAACGTATTTCCCGTCACATGTGTTCATATTCAGACTCACCACCCGATTTTCTGGGATCATGCATATGACACATCATCTCCGATCCCGCCTGCTGCAAGATGTTTCCTTATTTTGGTCGAAGATGTCAAATTGTTTGTTGAGAGGTATCAAACACGTGACGATTATCTACTGTGCCTTTTCTGTACTGTTGGAGCTTTTGTCTGGATTCTCCGCTTACCAAGCATTCTTGTGAGACCGTAGGCTGTTTGTCCTACCCTTCAAGCAAGTCCAATTCTATACTCTGCGGCAAAGTACAAGTACACGTCAATATCATTAACTTCCGGCATAACCGCTCCTGTCCCATGCATAGAACGTCGACATGCCGTGTTAAGTGATAGGTGACATGTGACGACTGAAGGTGTTACAGATAAATAAGTACTCTCCGCAGGTTGGACTCTCTGAGATCAGTGATTTGAACTTCATGATGATCAGTATTTCTTGAAATTCCAGCTGAGCTGGTTCTTTCCATCTCACAAAATCCTTTCGGCGTCGATTGTGAGAGAAAGGCCTTGGCCTGGCGTTAACAGTTCAAAATGCAAAGTCCTTACCACCTGAATCGACCCAGAGTAATGGGAATTCGGGGGATACCTCCCTTGGGACATGGCCGTAGAGTAGTTGACGATGTCTACCAAGTTTCCCAGTACGGTCCAGGAGCACGATTAGGGCGAGCCGAGTTGATACCCACTCCATTTCGAGGTGGGAGCTTTGCAAGTCCTCTCTCCCCAGTGATAACATCTGGTCGAACCGATTTAGTTCAACCTTATCCTGTCAACTTGCCACTGCGTGGAGGGTATGATAGACTCCGAGTACCTCTAGAACCTTACGAAAGACTCGAGCGAGATCAACATGTCGGGTCTCTGGACCGTAACGTCGCCTCTCTTCGCCCACTTTCTCTAGACCCATACTCCCCCCAACGCCGGCAGTCGGAAGACTGGGAATATCTTGATACCCTGCGTCATCACCGCGACATCTGCGGTAACAGCTGGTCCTCCTGCCAATGCAATTTCGGTCACCAATCTCTCCCATTTAAAACTAAGGATATCACAATCAGAGGGAAGACGTATCCTTTAAGAAAGAGTTTTCTGGATGATAACGGAAAATTTGAAAAGGATATACAGACTTATACAGAGAAAAAAAACGATAAGACGGTACCGAATGAGGTAATACGTCACATGGTTTGTCTCATCAACGATTTGCCAATATCCCCTTCTTCAATACTCGATCTTGTTACCCTTAATATTCTGGCTTCGAACGTTGGGGTGAAATCCGCTGTGAAATCTTCTCAGGATTACATTGAACGGTATACTTCCGGCGATGCGAGTGGAAGGGATAGTGGTTTAGGGGGCAATGAGTTGATTGAGATTTGCGCAAGCATCTTTCTTAGCAGTAGGGTGGATGATGGATTGATGGAATGGGTCAAAGAGTATTTGAAGAAGGGCGGGGCGGCAGATCGGATGG
>Ga0247734_1000433_pt1 | contig 36964 bp, 35 predicted proteins | sample UWRJL103311B2_FD_180933 | JGI IMG/M metagenome (GOLD analysis project Ga0247734, IMG submission 180933) | Plant litter microbial communities from Arlington Agricultural Research Station in Wisconsin, United States - UWRJ-L103-311B-2 | ecosystem: Environmental > Terrestrial > Plant litter >...
TCGTTTCCAGTACCGGTACTAGTACCATTTATCATATCAACAGCGCCAGGATTCATCCAGTTGTCAAAGCCAACAACCAAACTTGCTTGATCTCTCAGCCACCAGTCCTGACTTTCCACTAGTGCATCTACCCCTCCAAATAGGGTACTCGGGCTGACTTGCCGTGTCACAGCTTGGGACTGAGTATTTGTGGCCTCCGACATGGTAGCAGAGTCGGCACGCGCAAATTCTTGATTTGGCGCTGACGTTGTGTTGGTATAAGCGTATTGGCCATACGGAACGGTCGAGAGTAGAGAGTCCTTTTGTATATTCATTGACCCGCCACCGTTGCGTTGTTGCGAGTGCTGGGCTGAGTTGAAGCTGCTGTTGTAAGACGGCTGGCTTTGAATCGAGCTCATTCCTATGGATTTCGCCTCTGGTAAATAACTATATAAGCTCTGCTGTAACTGGTTCTGAGTTCTTGCTGCATCGAAACCGTTTTGCACATGTCGAGAACTGCTTGGTGGAGATGTTGCTGATGGTGGTGTCGTTACTATCAGATCAGACGACTTTGATGGAGAAGGTACATCAGCAGTGCTAAAAGTCCCAAACTTGCTATCTGTCCGAGAGAACACCGTGATTGCCTCTTCAGGAAGATCGACCTTCCATTTTCTTGCCAGAACGCTGAGAATGCTCAATGTACGCCGAGCACATAGCCAATCCTCTGCAATTTCCTCAAGATTCTTAACACCATGGACTATATCTCGTTTTGCAGTCTTTTCTGGAAGATTTAAAAGGTGAATCGTGCAAGCTGAGTGCACAATATAAACCGCCTATAAAAGCCTTGAGTCAGCATCGGTAAGAAAGAAAGGGGGTTTGTTTTTCATAGCAGGCACAAGGGGCTCATGCGAGCTCTTCAAATTGTCAGGCCTACTGAGCCAGGATCATATGATTCAATACTACCAGTACTTACTATATTGCATATTTGACGCAGTCCATATGTCCGCTTGTATAGCCGCATTAATTTTGAAATTGCCGCGGCGGCTTGTGTACATAATTTCTTAGGAGAGACGTGGGATGGAAGAGGCGAAGTTGTTGGATTGTACTTTAAAAACGGTCGAAAAAGGTGGATATACAGAAGATTGAAGAACATGCTGTGCAAGAAATTAGCGAGATTGACACGAAATGCTAACATGTGACATACTGCATTAAAAGAACGTTAGGAAGCTGCCCTTCTTTGGCCTCAAGCTCTCTTGGTAGGTCTTTGCGCCATGCTTCTAATCTAGTTTGGAGCTCACTCAGCTTTTTCAATTCTTGAGACCTTCCTACCGATTTCTCAAGGTGTTGTGGATGGTAGAAGAATATCAGTAAATCACTACTGATCTCGCACAGATTCGACAGTTGGAGTGCGACTGTTCTAGTTCGCGAAGCCTGAGAATGTAGTTGACCGATACCGGTATCAGTATATGGTGACCAGATATCGGCGTCTTCGTCCGGGAAAACGTCGTACCTAGGAACAGTGATATTAGATGTTGGAAGTTGAGGAAGTCTTCCTAGATAATTGGACCAGCATTTATCGAATAGAAAGCAGCCCCAAAAAGTGACTCTCCTGGCGTCGATTTCTCCTTCATCCATGGTTTCTTTACTATTAGTCATACCACCAGAGTCCAGGTTTAAACCCATATCTTGAGCCATTCTGAAACTCATACCACTGTAGACCCAGCCTTTTGCTTCACGGCCACATCCTGCTTCTCGAACAGACATCAAACATAACGCTTGAATCGTAGTAAGCTTCGGCTTCTCATACTCATCATTCTCGACAATAAGCCTTTTTGCTTCAGCAAAGAAGTGGTCCCCTTTCGTAGTTTGGTCATTGGGATCTGCACAGCCAGCTGGGCTGCTTGTAAAATGGCATCCTAAAGCTAACATGGCATTCACTAGAAGCGAAGAACAATATACTGTTCGTTTAGGAGTTCCTGGAGGTTTTCCAAGAAGAAAATCCCGGTAGAACAAGCTTTTTGAAAGTGTGGTAAAATAAGGATAATGCCAGGTGAAGTACATATTGATAAGATGCACGACAACCTCTGTTTCAGTTGTTACGGTCGTCCAGCTTAGTAATGGGTCATCTTGTTGTTGGTATGTCTCGAGGCCATTAAGACCATCATCGCCTTCCACAGTAGGATCCAGGTATATCAGGTTTGATGTTCCTCCTAGAAATCTGACAGAACCATTTTCAAGTCGCAGCTCGCCCATCTTCCCAGAGAGCTCGGTTTCAAAAGCAGGTAGGGCTGAGGTTGTATACGCTGACTCTTCATAACCCTCGTCCTCTTCTAATAATCCTTGCTCCTGGCGAGCAATGCTATCTGCAACATCATCCAGACTCTCGCATGTCCTTATCTGCCGTATCAATGCTGGTACATCATCTTCGGCTGCGTTCAGTATAGCTTGTACCAATGTTTGTAAAGTTGCGCTCTTCGTTTTCAAGGTATCGACCTTCTCCTTATAGACCCCCTTCCTCCTGTGATCGCTATTTGGATCATATACGCATTCTGGCAGTAGCTGGTTAGTTCGAGGCTCTAGTGTTGTTGCGAAGCGGAGATTGGAGCTATGTTACCGGTTGCGTATAAAATAGTGCAACTTGAGCACTTGGGGGTCTTTCCGTCACACTTCGACTTCCTCCTCCTGCACGCAATACAAGCAGTACTAACACACCGACGTTTGCTCGCTGCTGAGTCTCTGCTGTTGCGGCTGCGCGTCTTCTCTGTCTTCTGTCTCGGCACCCCACCTCCATCTTCCCCGGTTCTCGTCAACTCCATATCTCTAACCCCTCCATTGGGGACTAGCAATTGATCTGCATCTCGAACTTCGGCCATAAGGTAGAGCGCCCGTCCGCTACGGTAGCATTATCGTATATCTGGACGATGGAATCTGGACTCGGCGTATGGAGGAGGGGAGGTTGTTAATGCAGTAGTAGCCTTCGAGTCGGGTGGTGTGGCGGTAGGACTAATAGATCAACTCCCCACGATTGCTGACAAAGTTTTTGAAAGCCGGCCCATCACTGGTGCATGTTAATGCACATGCGAAGTATTTCAACAGCCTTCAAGCTTCTCCGGTCCCAAAAAGCAAAAGCAACTAAGACCAGGTCCCGATTGCCTTGCTCTCTTTGAATGGTGCTCTCAGCCCAACTGATAAGGAGTGTCTGGTGCCATGAATTGTGGTGACCATGATTGGATGGTTGAGCCACACATCCAATGCCGGCTTTCTTGGGTTCTGTTCCCTACCTTAATGACTCGATTTCATGGAGACCTCATCCGCAAAGATAACAGACTCACTGGAAGCAGCTTGCCTTTTGCCTCTCTGGCAATATAGAGAACCTCATTTTGGGACCAAATGCGCCGGTCTTGGACCTGGATCTCCCCACAATCCTGCTTGAGGTATTTTGCTTTTGTAACATAACTACACCCTTGAAACTCTACCCAGTAAGCCGCTCGATTTTCGTTGTCTATGTTTAGCGAGTAATTGCTTTCTTTTACCACCTTCTATTTTAAGCAGGCTGGAAGAGTTGATCTTTGTCCTTCTCTGCAAATCTCGGAGTTTGAGAAGAATTGGACTGTGGAATGAGGTGACCTAAGATATTGTAGCTAACTTGACGTGAAACATATCCATCATCAAGCTGTATGGAGAAAACAATCTGATTGCGAACTTAATCTACCACCGGAGGTTGGGGTACTATTACATAGCAAACTTTAATAAATGACTCTGCTCTATATGCGCTCGAACTGTACACACCAAAGTCAGTTTAGTAATCTTTTGGTGACAACTATATATCTTATACAGCTCAGCTTCTAATAGTAACTCTTTGGAATAATTGGATCTGGGCTATGGATAACAGAAAGACTTTTTGGGGTGGGTATTAACTTGTAAATTAATGTGATATCTGGTATTAAGCTCACATATATTGATTCAAACAATCCAAGATAACCAAGTGCTTTCCAAACCCTAGAGGTAGAAAAGCTGTGAGATTTAAGTTCATTTACGATGCATTACTTTCACCGCGTGTTTTATAAAACTATTGATTTTGTGCTCCTTAAATATGTCAATTAGCATAACAAGAGGAGAGCTCATAACTTTGATAGTACAGAATCAACTTGATAGTAATATTATGTACAAAGTGCATTTTAGAATCTAGGTAACACTTATATGAGTTATATTCTTCCGAATAGTATGAAGTCAAAATCTAACATTTGGTAGTTGCGTTGTTAGAGTACTGTGCACTATGTGATGCCAAGAGAAACATCCAAAGCCACAATAGTTACCAAGTGACGACACTTAACCCTGACATGCATCTCTACCATTTCAACACCTACCATGTCGCAGGATCTTGTACGAATAAGGGATAATCAGAGGCGCTCTCGTGCCCGGCGGAAGGAATATATCGAGGATATAGAAACCCGGTTACGACAGTGTGAACGTTATGGAACTGAAGTGTCGCACGAAATCCAGGTTGCCGCAAGGAAAGTGGTGGAGGAGAACAAACGACTACGAGAACTATTAAGAAACAATGGTCTTAAAAGTGAAGATATTGACACGTACTTGCAGTCATCGATAAATGATGTGTCATGGAAGGAAGACTCGAAGACAAGCACCTATACAGCGGTACAAGCTCTTGAGCAAAAGCTCTCCACCCGAATAAATTGCGGTGATCGCGCACTTATTAGAAACCAGCCTGGCAGTACGGCTTTTCATAACGAGGGACCCAAAACTACCCTGCGTCAAATGGCATCTTCTGTAGCTTCAAATTGCAGCAACTGCAGGACAGGTGGTGATAAGGAGAATTTACCATCGAATGAATCCCTTCAATCACTTCCACTTCTTCCTAGTCAAGACAAGGTCAGGGACGAAAGTGAAGACATATATCCGAATCTAAACAATTGTACCGTTGCCGCCGATGTCATAATTGCCATGGCTGGAGGAGACTCTAATTCAGTTAAGGCCGATCTAGGATGCCAACCTGGAATTGATTGTGAGGTGGACAACCAACTCATTCTAAGTGTGATGGATCGATACACGGGAAACAGCTTTTCAATATAAACAATTATGTGGATAACTTTCCTCAGCTTTGTGTCATCGCAGACCGAGTTTGCCATAAGTGCTTCTAAATGCTTCTTCCCGCAAACCTGGCAGGTCTTGTACCCAGGCTGCCACGAGGGTCTATACATAACACAAAACGTGTAGGCATGGCGATGACTGGCAAATTGCACAGCTAAGCTTTTGGTTCAAACGGGTTCGTTTAAACAATGAAACACGTAGGTATACGTTTTCTATGACATTGGGTAAAGAGTTGATTGTTTCACAACAAAGAAAATCAAAGGTTTTCCTAAATGCAGCTTCCAGCATTCCTTGCTCAATGATTTGGTTCAAGCTCAGTTTCATTAATGGTGTAAAATTGTTCTTTACTCCCCAATCAACTCTCGTTACAAAATCCTCCCCCTTTATATTGTAATTGGGCCAAAGTAATTGCAAATCACGAAACATTGCAATCTAAATCGAGGTGTCCTGCGTACCATGTCGCTAATTAAGTCAATCGATAATCTCCCTCAAGCTCCCCGACATACGCATGGTGAAATATCATACGACTTCACACCATTTAGTCTGGCCCCAGCAATACTCGAAAAAGGTTTACCGGATGGACGACTACATGTCATAAATATCCCCCAAACTACCATTCCATCGCCGACAGCATCCAATATCTCACCTGGAAGATTACGAGAGTTGAAAGATGGTCTGGTAGGAAAAACACATTCGCTTGATACAACCGCGGGTGGGTATAAGGGAAATGGAGCCGAGATATGGGAAAGTTGGAAGCGAGCTTGGGATCTTTGGAACAATCACTTTATCGAAGGGCGCGTAAATCCTACATGGATGAAAAAAGCATGGTCAAAGAGGGCAGCAGCCTGGCAGAAGTCATTTGATATTAACCGACACCAGATAATAAATAGGGAACAGGAAGAGGCAAAAGGGCCACCTGTGAATGCTGTTGAATGGGATGGATCCAGCGGTGGATACTGTGCAATCAAAGATATGGCTGAATATAGAATACCTAGAGATGACGAAGAATTAACCGAAGATTTTGTCGATGTATTGGAGAACAGCGTTTGGATGCCGAGACGAGTTGGAGAGAAGACATTAGAAGTTGGTCTTGATGTGGACTATTCTGAGTTCTTGGTATCTCCTAGGTTTGAAAGGGGGGGTGGCATTGACTGTGGAAGAAGTCCCTATCCTGTAAGCGCCTTGATGTGACCAGATTTCGACATGACTAAATGACTTAATATCTGTAGGTTTTAAGACCACTCATTGAAAACATTGTTACCAAAGATGGCGGCTTCATCAAAAGAAAGGTTTGGGATGGCGTTGCAGGTACGGTGTTCAACATGCCAACACGGCCGCGTGAGCCAGAAGACGTACCAGACGCATCATATTCTCTGATCCAACAAAGGTTCCGCCACCAGATCGATGAAGAAATGCGGAAGTATGGAGATATCTTTCCCCTTAATATTCGAAGAGTTAAAAAAGTCCTTCCACAATCAAAAGTTAGGACTGACACACCACTTTTGGAACCTGGAGACATCCTTTTAGAACAGAGAGGATCTGCTGAAGGAAACCAATTTGACAATAAGTCATTGATTGTGGATAAGTCAGACCCTTGGTGGGTGGCGGATGAGCAAAGACGTCTGAGAGACCACCCTTCAAGATTTTATCCACTAGACAATACAATATACGACCCAAACTACTTGGTTGTCGACGATACTATTTGGAGGGAGGAATATCAAAAAGATCAGAGTTACGATGCCCGGTACTTTGTAACAAATCTCCACGGCGGGACTTTGTTGATCAACGGAATGGAAGTCAAGAAGGGCGATGTTGCAGGCCCATTGCCAGCTTTCGCTATTATCGAGAGTCCAGGCGGCCAAGTGTCTTTCTGGTGGGGAGTCGAGGGAAGAAATTATGGTCAGGGTGAAGAGCCGGCGACAGCCTTGAGTTGGGACAGTTTACGACGAGATAATGGATGGGAATATACTGGCATGATCGCAGGTGAGGTATGGAATTTGAAATTTAAGGATAGATGGACGAGGGAGAAGGAAGGAAAATCGTTAGGCGATGATGTGCAATGGAATTGTTGGAAGGCTGACACTGCTTATCCTCTCACAAAGGAGGTTTTGAACAGTGACGGAATTGGTAAGGCATGACTTCTTTCAACTCTCTTGGGTGGCCTTGACTAAGTGCAACCTCGAATAGATCCTGCAAATCATTCACAATTGAATCTTAATCTACCACATTCGAGGAATGAATTTATGGATACAGTATTTGAGAATGAGGATGATGAGCTATGCTACCTGCTTCGACTTAACAGAGAATACCGGAATGAGCGAAGCGCAAGAAGTATAAGAACAAGGCTTTGCACAGTTCCAGACTACCTTGTTTGGCCTGGGTCGAACAGTGCTCCGGCAACACCCGTAGACCAAGTCACCAACGAGGAGGTGATTTCTGCTAGAAGTAAAATAATAGCAACTATCGACAAAAGGAAAAAGGAAAGGAATGTCAAAAGAATAAGACATCAAGAGGAATACCGGGCTGCTATCGCAAAACGCAAATCTTCTGAATTGCACGGTTCATTACTACAAGCAAAGCGGCCAAGGACCGATGAACCTCGAGTTATGAAGAGTGGACAGAATCCAATTAAAAGAAAGGCTGTCGAAGCTGAATATGTGGGCCAATCTAAGAAAGCAGTTTTGAAGCAGCAAAGGATGGAATGGGCTGCTTATGAAGCAGGAAGAAGGGCGGCCAATCCCACATACACAGATAAAGATTTTGAGTCTGTGGATCATCATAGACTACTTTCTAAGGAAAGACAGAGGCAAAATTTGAACAAAATTAGAAGAGTTCGCGGTCTATACGAAATCCCGCCTATTGGGGCTGTAGCTGCCGTACAACCTTACCAGGAAACCTGCCTGCAGGACACGCAAAAAATAGCAGTTAGCAAACCTCAAGAAAATGAGGTTGAGACGCAACCAAGACTGTCGGAAGTTTTGGCAAAACTTCGAAAAGAACCGGCACGAGAAATTCAACAGGAGAGCGAGGCAAAAGACAAAGCTGCGCGAAAAAGCGAGTCTCAAAGGCAAAGACTGGCAAAAGGTAGCAAGAATTTAACGAGAAAGGAGCAGTTTCTCATGCATGATGCTGAGCATGCTCGAGACAAACATGCAGCCGCAGCAGAGAAGAGAGCGGAGCAGGCTAGAGCGGAGCAGGCTAGAGCGGAGCAGGCTAGAGCGGAGCAGGCAGCTGCAAAAGACCGGCAACCAGGCCAAAGCCAACCAGCACTCAATGCTCAAGCAATAGAAGCTCGAAAGAGAGCCGAAGATATCGATAGACAGATTGCGTGGAGCGTAGCCCATTATCCAGAGTCATCACTTGAAGGAACTCGATTGCCATCGGTACTAGCTGAATTCAAAGCTTCTAAATTGAAATCTCCAACTATAAACGTATCCAAAGTGAAACCAAAAAAACGCCCACCACCTCAAACGCGAGAGGAATGGCATGAATCGCGCTTTAGATCTGGCAATTTCGGCACAGATCGCTTAAACCATCATTGGAGATATTATACAAGCGAGCGCTCCTCGAAAAGACAGAACCTGCACCAATACCTAGATTGGGAGTATAATATTTGGCAAGATCTCCAGCCTACCATGAACGAAAAGCCCATGAGTAGAGAGCTTACTCAACACCGACAGTTACTTCTGCCAGAACTACTCATAGGATTAGCTGATCGAGCATGGCTGGATCGCGACCCTGGAGTAGACACTGAGTCTACTATAAGAAGGCATATTCCAATAAACAAGGATACCCAAACTTCAAAGCTCTCGTATTAGCCAAATGGGACAAGTATAAATTAAGTAATGATGACATAAAGAAGGTAGGGGAAAAGAGGAGACCAGCACTTCTTCGGTATGAGGCTGTGGATTGGGTGGCTCAGATCGACGTGTCTTCTGGGCCTGGAAATCCTCCTCCAACATTCTCTTCTAACAACTCGGATAAATTCGATAAGTCTAAGATATATGTGGAGGACCTACGCCCGGCTGCTATATTTTAATATTGAGTAATAGGGTTCTACATGTAAGCAAAAAAAACTCTCAACAGAAAAGGGAAGACGTGTAATACCAATATGCTCGTCCGACCTCTGGGGTTTAATACACTTTTGGCACCTAAATTTGCTTGATACATGCCAGGTATTTTACTAAATGTACACTTTTGTTTCATCATCCATACCGTATCACGGTGGCTTCGCTCCCTTCCCATTGCTACTCGAAGGGCTGAACCCAAGTATCTCTCCTACCATCCCTCCAGGCTTTGGTACAGGACACTCTCTTTTTGGCAATGGCATCTGCTGTTCCGACTCTAGCTCCTCAACTCTACCCTCCTCCGCCTGAGCGCCTTTGAGGATCACTGCCTGCCCATCTCCAGATTCCACAATCTTCCGCCTTCTCCGTTTCCGTGGTGTCCCATCTGGCATTTCACCATCGGCGCGCACTAATCTAGGGGCAGGACATGGAAGGGCGTGTGGCAAAGCAACAACAAAGAAACTAGCAAACAACGTTGTTGCAAATAAAGAGGACGTGAAGCGACTCCGAGGATGTAGATGGGGTGGCATGATTTTAGGAGGTATCGTCGTAAATGGGGAGTATTGTGCTGCAATTGATCAGATCAAGCCATTGATGAATAAGGAAGGCATAGCCAATTACCTATATTTCGCACACGTAGGTGAACAAGTACATCTGTACTAGAGAGAAATGCTAGAGGTCGATGTCGGTGTTGTGTCTATCATGGGTAGAGAATTGTCAAGGATCTAAAAGCCTCAACGGCTCACAAGGTTGAAGTTCTCCACTTTAATACATAAGGTTATGACCCCTACTGTAATCCGAGGCTGAAATATACAGCACTTGGGAATATCTTCGTATGCAACAACAACAACAACAACAACAATAAAGGAATCACCATTCTTTGTTGCCTTGGAACTACCTGAAGTACAGACACAGTCTATTGGTCTTTTATCTCATATACACCACACCAACTCTCTGTTCGCAGTATACTTTTAGTCCCTCTGGTGTTATCCAACATCTTTCTGCATACCGAAGCGGATGCGCATTACCAATCTTGACATTAGGAGCCGCAGCAGTTCTACTACTACTTCGAGCGAGGGTCAAAACACTTACCCATAGACTCCTAAGGCGTGTCAGGCCTCGAAAATGAGTGATCTCGACAAGTGAGTATTTACCAGATGGCTTAGTCCAACACACTAAATAGTCTTTCAGAGCGATCGCGCAGCTGCGAGCATGCCGGCCCATTCCCGAAGCACAAGTGCGCGAATTGTGTCATAAGGCAAGGGAACTACTGATAGAGGAAGGCAATGTGGTGACTGTGACAGCGCCGGTGACGGTATGTCCCAAATTTCATATATACTCGAGAATCTCAACGTGCTGATGACCTTACGACAGATATGTGGCGATATACATGGCCAATTTCATGACTTAATGGAACTGTTTAGAGTGGGTGGAGATGTTCCAGATACGAACTATCTTTTTATGGGTAATAGTTTTATGAGCCGCTAAACAATGCACTGTTAACCTTTCCTAGGTGATTTTGTTGATCGCGGCTTCTATTCTCTCGAATCTTTCCTTCTTCTCCTATGCCTCAAAGTACGATACCCCGACAGAATGACATTAATACGCGGAAACCATGAATCAAGGCAAATCACCACAGTTTATGGCTTTTATGACGAATGTCTACGGAAATATGGAAGTGCCAATGTATGGCGATATTGTTGCGAGGTTTTTGACTATCTAGCTTTAGGAGCTATTGTACTAGGAGCATCTAATCAATTGCAACCATCCGCTCCCCGGCGGACACAATCCAACAGTCTCACGTCGACACAAGAGTACATCGATCCTGATACCGAGATAGAAGTCTTGAATTCTGAAGGAAATCTCATCAGTTCTGTTCGGAGGAGGCCCACTGAGCCACTTTTAGCCAGCCCAGAAATCGGTCGCGCAAATGGATCGTCGATAAAGTCAGGGCCACCTGGATCGGGTGCATCTGGTGACAGCGGTGGGACAGTTGGAAATCCGGGAGGTGCCATATTATGTGTTCATGGTGGATTGTCACCGCTCATTGGTACCGTGGACAAAATCAGACTCTTAGATCGCAAACAAGAAGTGCCTCACGAAGGAGCCATGTGTGATCTTCTCTGGTCAGATCCCGATGAGATCGATGGCTGGGGTCTTTCTCCACGGGGAGCAGGGTTTTTATTTGGTGCAGATATTGTTAAGGAGTTCAACCACGTTAACAACCTGTCGCTAATTGCACGAGCACATCAATTGGTGATGGAAGGCTTTAAAGAAATGTTCGACAATCAAATCGTGACGGTCTGGTCTGCTCCCAATTACTGCTATAGATGTGGAAATGTAGCTGCAATACTCGAACTCGGAGAGGATGGAAGCGGCGATGGTATTATTGCTCGGAGCAACGGCGAGGTCAACCGAAGCGATGGGGGGATTATGAAGGAGTCCAACAGGACATTACTTGCTGGGCCTGCAAGACGATACAGAGTTTTCCAGGCAGCCCCACAAGACTCGAGAGGAATGCCAGCAAAAAAGCCTGTTGCTGACTATTTCCTTTAGTGCAATAGCAATAGCAATAGCAAATGTAAAGTATTGTTTGATAGATATGAATGAGCAACTAGGTCCTTTAAGCATACCTAGTAAAGATAGAATGGACACCGTCTTATCGTACGTATCAGAGGTATTCATAGCAATACCTCTCCTTCCATTCATTCACCTTCATCCTCATCCTTATCCGTTCTCTTCCTTTTCGGTCTCTCTTTGACTATGGTACCGTGGACGCAGGCCAGGTGATCTCTCATATGCGCAGATTCTAACGGCTCCGACAACGTACAAAGATCCGGGAAAGTAGGGCACAGAACTGCGTGCTTTATAGCCCTGATATGCATATAGATATTCTATCGAACCTGTCAATTCCTTGACTACATTGAGTCTCGAGTCGTTGAGATGCACAGACGTGAGGATGAAAGTACTATTCAAGATCAGGTGAACCTATTTCTTGTGTTAGTAGCGAATGCTTTTCGTGTTATGCTCATATACTCAGAAGCTCAGGAGCTAGCAAGAAAGAGTTTACAATATGACAAAGACTAATTTTGAACTTGCACAGATAAAAGGTTTTTTTCCATTTAGACATCCGTAAACAGGAGATGGTCCGTTTTGGGTATCTCTTTAATTCTTTGATATATATTTGGCTGAGAAATATTGAATATAACGGAATAACAGGCAGTGGAGTGTCTTGAACCTCAACCACAAACGGATCATTCGGCCGGTTATTCTCATTGCCTGGCTATCCTGATATTACCTGCATCTCCCTAAAACATAATTGATATTTCGTTGCTGAGTACTCCTCCCAGTGTTCTACTCGATATATCCCTTGAGTTTTCCCAATCTCTTTACGATCATCAACAACTCCTAGTTGTATGATTGCATAAGTTTTCTGTGCGTTAAGCTCTTTATTATTCAGTTTGGGGTTACCTTGAGATCTTTTTGTGGCATTCATGACTCTGCGGAACATCTAGTGTTAAGAAAGTCTGGAATTCCCTCAGATGAGCCCAACTATCGAGAGCCACGAAGGTGACTCTTTCAATGGTGCATAAGTGTCTTAATGGTCTTACTCCGCCCGGAGTTTCTCTAAATACTACTTATGGTGCTTGTTGAAGGGAATAATAGACGACTAAGTCCTTAAACCAACGCCGCTTCCTCTTCTCGGTTATGACATAATGGTCCACTTAAAGGTGCTGCCATTGAACAGGTTTTTGATGCTAACAAGTAATCTACAAGATATCAGTGTCAATTAAACACAATTTCTGTGATCTATCTGTTTCCCTTTTCCTTCAATTCTTTTCCTAAAAAATAGTAAGAGATACTGAACTATGGAATTGATTAACATCGAATAATGGAAGAAAATTAAAGATTAGTCTCAAAAAGAGGTTCACCCAGATACTACATACTACACAGCGTAACTCAGAGCGGAAGTAACATCGAATTTTCAGGTACCTGTTAATATTTGCTAGACTAGTGTTTGGTGGCAAAGTGGGCATAGCAAAATCATAAGATAACCCTGGTAGCACGAACCTTCCCAGGTCTATCAAAAGGCACAGCTCAAGTACGACACCTCAACAACAAGCAAACTCTAGGGTGGTTGAATATCAGTAAAAGCCATCACCATTTGAAAACAAATTCTGGGGTGGTCCTCCACCAAATGCTGGATTGTAGCTCAGTGGAAAGCCAGACGTAGGACTTGGCCGTTGGGCAACTAGAAAAGATGTTAGCAGGCTGTGCTTTGGCTGCCTGCTTCTAGTGAATTGACATACGTCTTGAATTACCCCCACTTCTCGGCAAAGCATCACTCAAAGTACCAGTTAGGTTGCTAACTTTCAGACCAGCACTCATTCCATATCCTGCAAATCGATTATTACCATTGAGATTGGAGAGAGGCGATCTTCCTGTAGAATTTGTCCTCTGTACAGGTGTGGCATTATTGGATTGTAGGCTAGCCATACCAATCCGAGATGATGGAGCGACATTTACAGAAGACAGTCGCTGTCTATGTGTTGATGGTGTTTGCATCGGACGGTTTTCTGAGACAAATTGGACGTTAGTAAAGCATTCGATAATATGGAAGGGGTGGGTATGTATACGCGGATTGCCGTGGCTATCTTGGCTGCTAAACCTAGCCCAATTTGATTGTTCTTTTCCACTATGCCTTACAGGGGAAGCCATACTGTTGCTGAGGTCAGAGGCAATGATGCCAGGATGCTGCATAATACTCTGTTGGGGTTTTGGAGAGCGAGGTGGCTGGAGTAGATGTTGATTTGGCTGACCACCCCTTTCAACGAATCGACTAGCCATGACTGATGCTTCAATGGATTGTTCGACCGCATCAGAGGCTGCGCTTTGAACCTGACCCAGCATTTCCTTTCGTTTTGACCTATCCAGTAGTTCCTGAACTTGTAAGGCTTTGCGACTCTTTTCTCGATAAGCTTGGATAAGTTCTGCATGCTTCTGTCTGAGCTTGTCTTGATCAGCTATCATACCTAATGCGATTGTCAGTGTGGACAAGTTATAGCACAAAAGCACGTTATATTACTAGTCATCCGAGCCCGTAGATTAGAAATTTCACCGTTCGCATTGTGAATGATCTTGTCCAACTGGGTACTAAGTGTACCATATTTTCCCGTCAAGGCGTTGGCAACATGTTCTTGATATACGCTATCTAGTTTCAGCAAAGCTATAATTTTTGCAATCTGACAGCTCACATCTGTTGAGTAGCTTGATATGCCCAAAAGCTCAATGCCCGCCCGGCACACTCCATGATTACATTTGGGCTGAGACCACTAAGAACACTAGTCTTGTAGTCCTCGGTGGGATTTAGATTTGCAACGACTACATCGTCGGGGTTCGTGAGATGTATCTTGCAGGCGGGACAAATGGGACGCTGACTGCTAGGGCCACCAGATAGTTCCTCAAGTCTGGAACAGTCCAAGCAGAAGATATGGCTTACAGCTTAGTCAATCACATAGTCAAGGACGGGGTTTCACTGGAACTGGCCATACCTGCATGTTGTGACAACGGCATGGTCATTCAGTACTGTGCGGCACTTCACTGAATTGCATCTCAAAGTATGCTCCATTGGGATGGAGATGCGGTGCCGTCTCAATGACTATGTTTAATGCGTTTGAGCAAGCAAATACTCAACCCAAGAGTGAGAAGTGGCAGAGTCAAGTGATGAGTATTTAGTATGGCAATAGACAATGCATTAAAGCAAAATTTACCTGTTGTCGTAGAAATAAGGTTGACAACCATCGTTCGTGCTTTCCGTTTCTGTAATGTAGACAATTCACATAAACATCAGAAAATCATTAACCCAACTTCCTTAGTATTCTGTTATTGATTAGGGTGCCTTCAGGAGAAGATATTGAAATCTCTCGCACACATGGTAAATTTTGCAATATATGATTCGCATTTGTGTAACCAGTGGCTGCCGAGATTCTTATATATTGGCATGCATACAAATTCTCCGAGACACAGGCTCGACAACGACAACGATAACGACAATGGCAATAGCAACACTGCTCTTATTTTCCAATGCTTCTTGGAGCTTGTCTTAGAGCTTGCAAAAGGTAACTGTTCCATTCGGTAAGTCTCGTCAGCCCCGGATCCATTATCATGGGACAACACATGACCAAGATATTGTTACAGGTGCCCGAGGTCTAGCGAGTCCCTTGCTTCAAACCTCGATCTTGGATAAATTCGTGCACTGCTACCGAGTACGTAGAGCACACGCTTCCATTCTGTAAGTTGACACTTGCGTTATCACAGCTTTTACGGAACTTAAGTGCGTGGAGGTGAAGTAAACCACACCCCTGTTTGATAGAGCTAACATATATGCATTGTTAAAGCCAAGATCTTGCCAGCCCTCCAACCATATCTCTCACTGCAGCGATGACATAGTCTTTGATATAAGTTGACGAATTCACTAAGGAGGGTGAGGATACTCCTTCCCGTGCAACACCCTTCAGATTACCGGTATGAGCTATAATCGTGGCTCTGAGCACCACGCCACGAAACATGCTTTTTCAAAATGAGGAGCATAGTGCATATCATCGCTGTCAATAGTACCTCAAGCTATTATGATTTTTCACAAGGAAAGAAAATAACACGCCTTGCGAATGAGAGAAATCTTTCTGCTTCGTATACCAATTCTGGTTTGGCTTAAATGCAGCAACTTCCTACTGCAGCACAACATAGGACATGGGTGGTTCTTTGGTTTCTAGACCGCTCAAGAAGAGTTTCTAGCTTTGCCCAAAGTATAGACGCATTCGGATCGGAGTCATAGCTAAGTAAAACTTGTAGTGCCCGAGGTGCTGGAATCAAAAAGGACAAGCGGGACAGCATTTGCATGTCTTACCAGATATTTTATAGCACGGCTGGATGCCCCCTAGAAAACAAGGTTCAGAGCCACCGGCTGTTGCTGCAAACATCATATTAGAGGAATTCTAGCATTGGTAGATTTCGAAAGCACAGTGAGCGAGCCAACATTCATTCTATGAGGCTTGATTTCTTTTACTTATAAGAAGCAGGAACAAAGCTTGACACGCTTGGAAGATGTCACCCACGTATTGTGCCGAGACGACGAGCTTGGTGTTGCAACAATTTATCGGAAAAACTCAAAGTTTCGGGTAAATGGTCTAATATTTCAGCCAGACTACTACCGAGGGCTTCTCGGTTCATCATGGCACCCGTGTGCCACGGAGAGACCCTTACGCATCATTGTTAAGGCGACCTAAGAGTCAGGGGTCTTTCGTGAGCTCCAGATCGAGTGGACAATGCGATGTGGAGATGCTAAAGTATCGCTGATCACCCCGCAATTTCCCCTGATTTCTCCAGACTGGGTGCAGTCCATGTGCAGTGTGCGTGAGCTTATGAAGCAGGAACAGAAGCTTTCGACGAGACCGTCGTCTGGCCGGATCAGGAAATCTTAACGACTACCAGGATTCTGCCGCAAACCGACTAGCACCGCACCCCAGGTTTTCTTGGCGATGCCATTGTCGAGTGCCTTTCGATCGTGGTTGATGCTAATTCGTCACCAACGCCTCTACGGATGTTTTGTAGGTTCTTTCTTGGTTATAGTACGAGGCAGTGGTTCACGGGTGTATAGGGTTCTTCGCTTGGGTGTCCTAGACCTTCCCGAGCACAACAGCAAGCTTCTCTCGGACATGCTGTTGCACAGGGAAAGGGAAAGAAAACTATATCATAAAAACCTATAACACATTCTACTATTAATCAATGAGTGTCTCGGCTGCTCCTAGTATTCATGTTTGCTGCCGTTTATGACAACTTTATTGCTCCTATACCACACATTCACTTCTGTGGTATCCGCAACAAGAATAGTCTCAGAAAGGAGTCTCTTTGGAAGGAATGCCAAACGCTATTTTCCTGTCATACGTCAGGGCTCTCGAGAGAAGAGGGGCTGATGATGAGGAAGGCAATATACAGTATCTAAATATGTTCAAGATTCGCTTTCACAAGAACTGAGAACTTTAATTTTGCGCAGTGTGGGTTGTCATCTCTCTGGAGCACGCGCAACTATTTCACGTAATGATTACTTGCCACCAGCAGTGATTAAACTACTGGCAAACCACTATAAAAATATATATATGAAAAGGCTACAATAAGCGATCACGTAAGCTATCGGTCACTGATGAGCGGACGAGCCATCCTGGTACCGCTATCCGTGGTACCGTAATGCATGACATTACAGGGAGGGCTATATGAAAATGGTCTCATGAGTAATGTGAGACTTCATGGATCGCCGGTTGGTTGGCTGGCTGGCTGGCTGGCTAGCAATAATATTTCGGATCCTTCTGCCAGCTAGCCCACGAGTGAGTGTCGTGGTGAGCGAGGAAGATATGGTTGGCAAAAGGTAAGTCCGTCCGACACTCGGAGGAAAAGGAATCATCTCCAGATGCAATATTTGTTCGCATTTTCGGGAGAATGGAGTAGGGAGCAGGTAGCCGTGGAAACTGGACGGCGATTAGCGTTGCATGAAGCGAAGAAGAGCACAGTGTGGGGAAAGTCTTGGAAATGGACAACTGGTGAAGCGAAGCTCAACACCTTCGATCGTGATCTCCAGTCGAGTTGACAGGTCGTTGATGGTGAAGCAACTCCACACTACGGCCTGCATTGCAATCTACTGTGATACACCTTAACAGAGAAGCCAAATATATAGCAGGTCCTATATCTTGTGATAGACCATGCACTCTGCCTTTACCTTGTCAATCCAAGGAACTATTTAATAAGTATCCGGCCATATAGCGGCAATCTGTTCCACCCTCTAAATAAATACTGGACGAATACCACCACACTACAGACCAGGGCAGCCATTGACGTTGCTCTGCCAGTTATTTTCTCATTGTACTGTGCAGTACTTTATAATCATCCCCACCGGCTCCAGAGAAAGTTGGAGCAGACTTTTTCTATTTTTTACAGCCGTGAGCAATCGATTAGGTTCATGTACTGTACAGTGCAGTCTGCAAATAGCAGTACATGTACAGTACATGCAAGTACTTCAGCCACCCCAGCTCATCAAATCAACGACGAATTCAGGAAAATACCAGCAGTTCCCCGCCACCGCTTCTGGAAAAAAGAGTTTAGACTTCTTCCCAGAAGGAGAACTAAAATTTTCAATAGACTTTGCGGCACTTGGATCCCCTGACGCCAGTTACCAAAAATCGCATCGACCTGGATCTCCAAGGGTTTCTGCCATCTAGCCCCGACGGTCAAAATAAACATTTCCCCAATATTTTGGAAGTGGAATCAAAAGAAATCTGAAGGAAGTATATACTCTTATCCCGTTGAACAGACCTAAGCTGTACCGCATTCCGAGATTTCGTATCTCATAACGAAGACCTTGTCGGTGATACCTTTGGATCCATGTCTCCATCCGTGGGTTCATCGACGATGTTTCACACATGTGAGATGCACTCCCAATCTTCTTAGGTATTACGATGCTGACTCTTGCGTAAAGTTCAAGGGCTTGCGACGCCACGTCCATCCTCAGAACAAACGAAAGATACACCAAAACCTCAAATCAATGGTGTAGCCAAGCGAATCACCACTCCACATGCTTGCGCCGAATGCAAACGGCGTAAAATTAGGTGTGATGGACGTCAACCGTGTGGACAGTGCTTGGGATGTAGATCTCCAAAACCGTGTTATTATGACAAACATCGGCAAAGGGTTATCCCATCAAGAAAGTAAGCAAATTCCACTCAAACACTAAAAATGACAACAGCTAACACAGCGAAAAGGACTCTTGATGCTCTGTCCCAATCTCTAGAAGAGTGTCGCACCATTCTCAAGCGATTGTTTCCTACTAACGAAGTCCAATCACTACTGCCACTAAATCGACAAGAACTTATTTCGCTCATCGACGTGCCTCGTTCCCAGAGCACACCATCTCAGAGGTCATCTACGGGTTCTCACACATCTCCCCACTCACAGGATTTCCATTCTCCTATCACATCTACTTCCGAAGATTGCCAAAGTCTTGCGAATCTCGAACAGATTCCAAGTCATGACTCGGAATGGGACGAAGAGCGCCGAACCCGAGATTCAATTCCAGCTGAAGCAGACGATGTCAATGCATTGTCCCTGTCTGTAGATCGACAGTCCTCGTATCTAGGCGCAACTTCAATCAAAGCAGCATTTATCGTGATGTTGAAGGTTGCACCAGGACTGCGATCCTTCCTAACACCATCCAGCAATGGCAACCACAAACAACTGGCTCCCAGCAGTAACTATCCTACACCTCGGCCGAGTAACGATTTCTCGCCACATCCCGTTAAAGGTGCACTTTCTCCCATCACCTGGTCATCGGAGGGTCAGACGCTCATAGATGCATATTTCAACCGAGTTCAAATACTAATACCCATGCTCGATGAGCCGTCATTCAGAGCGGACTACTTGAGCGGTAGACGTAACGATTCACCGTGGCTGGCACTACTCAATATGGTGTTTGCAATGGGAAGCATTGTGGCGACAAAGTCAGATGATCACAACCACATTAATTTCTACAGTCGATCAAAGGAACACCTTGGAATCGATAGCTTGGGAAGTAGCCACATTGAGACGCTGCAAGCTATGGCATTAATGGGAGGCCAATATCTTCACTACATCAATCGACCAAACACAGCAAACGCACTTCTGGGGGCCGCACTACGGATGGCTTGTGCAATGGGTCTTCACAGAGAGAGTCTACCAGAGGAAAGCACTGGAAATGCTTTCCTCGTAGAACAGCGACGACGAACGTGGTGGTCGCTATTCTGTCTAGATACATGGGCTTCAACCACATTAGGACGACCTTCAATGGGCCGTTGGGGTTCGGCTGTGACTGTCAGATCACCTGATGGCTCTATGGACATGGTAAGTTCTGTGATACCATGTTAAGCGCTATACTAATTATCGCAGAACATCATTGGTCAACATACAGGCATCATTCCCTTGATTGAAAACATCAAATTCTGCAAGATCGCAACTCAAATACAGGACATTCTTGCCCAGGCGCCACTCCTACGGAGCGACGACTGTGCCAACTTGGATAGCCAGCTAGTTGCATGGCATGAGAACCTCCCTTGGGTTCTCCAGTCCACCGAACCTTGTCCAGAGTCCATTTATACTGCTCGATGCGTGATGAAGTGGCGATATCAGAATCTCCGGATAGTTCTTCATCGGCCCGTTTTATTGAATCTCGCGAATCGCGGAAATCAAGGTCACCCCCCAACGCAAGAGGAACTACTTGCTCTCAGTAAAGTAAGAGCAATTGCGAAGGAAACTATTGAAGATATTGCTCGAGATTGGACACCCAACCAGATGCTCGGCTGGAACGGGGTCTGGTTTATGTACCAAGCTTCTATGATTCCACTAGTGAGTATGTTCTGGGAATCGTGGAACACCCAGCTGGTTCGAGAATGTCAGAATCAGCTCGAGATTGTTGTAGATGCCTTGGAGGGAATGGCCGATTGGTCTTTGGCTGCAAGACGCAGTCGAGAGGTTGTTAGCAGGATGTATGAGGCTAGCAAGAGGCCTCTTACATGTCAACCAAGCCCAGGATTAGGGCCTTTTATGGGAAATGGTATCAAATATGAGAATGGAATGAACGTTATGAACGGGGTAAATGGAATCGGTTTGAATGGCGTTCCTGGACAACTTCATCCTATGGATGGCCACGAAATGCATCCTATGGAGATGATTGGAGAAGATGGAATGATGATGCAAGACCAAGGTGTTTGGGACCTTGATGGAATGCTGTGGGCAAATCTGCCAGAAGGATTGGATACTCCAATGTTTGAAGACTTTGGAATGGGATATGATGGCAACTTTCTGATGCAACAATGATACGTTTGAGGGACTACTTGGAAAGGTCACCGGAGTTCAATACCCCTAAGGTTAGTGCAAGGAGGTCCTTACGGTACATAGCACGTTCTTTTGTATATATTAGCACTAAGATACTGTCAACACCCAAAATGAACATTTTCCACTCGAGTTTCTCTCCAACCATTGATAGTCAAGTCTCCCACAACCAAAACAAGTTGAAGCGACTCAAATTAACACTGAGAAATCCATGCGCAAGTTTTTACAGCCAGTCCTTGCAACTCATTCATGACTCTCTCTTAGTAATTCTCAAAATAGTCTCCCTGGATACATCAACGTGTTTCCCAACCCCCCCTCATCCTAATTGGAGCTTTTACGGCACAGTGTAATGGTACTGATGCCCGACACCCAACACCGACACTAGCCAGCCGAGCCAGCCACAACCACGAAACTCAATACCGACATCACATTTCATATTTCAGGGTCCGGCTGGCTACTCATCGCTATTCATTGATCTCAGCCGCAACCCTAGCACCTGAATCGTGGTGGCGCACACAACGGGAGGGGTTAAAGTTTAGCCTGAAGTCCTTTCCCCACAGTGGGGGAGAGAAGCGAAACCGTTTTGATTACCGGCATGATGAATGCCACTTAAATAGCAACGGATAAACAAGCCCAGGACGCTACTGTGAGGGCTACGACTATACTGAACATCTGAAGGCTATAGTTTCTGCTGAGGATAGGACAGGATCGGATGGAAGGCAGGTCCGATAATATGTCGGTAAAGACCGACTGTCGACGATTTTTTGGTAAGGCGGCTTCTGAATTACCTTTTAAAGAAGAGTGAGGGAAGCCTGGAGCACAACATGTTGGGGAGGATGCGCACGTTTGCATCGCAGAATAACGTGGAGAAACCACCTGTCATCTTACAGATGTTGTGCTGTGTATCATGAGGCATGTTGATTTCTGCATTTTTGATTGCTTGCCCCTTTTTAATGACAACGTCACGCAGGAGAGCAAAAAGATTGATTCTTGGCTCTCTAAGAACCTCCGGCTGTACCCCTCCTGCCTTTGTGCATCTGTCGATCAAACAAGTGAAACCAAGTGAGGAATCCGTCTCCGACATCGTCAGTAGTATCAGAGGGTAGCGGTTGGTGGGTAGAGGAAGATCTTCTGCCCGGTCAATAAGAGCCACATCAAGATCTGCTTTCTGATCCAACCTTTTTTGAGAGATATGTAACACAAAACCAATGATCGTGGCCATACAAGTGTAGGTTCTGTGCTATCCTGGGAGACAACTTCTGCACTGGTTCACACCAACCGGCGCACAAAGATGGCCCAACTGACACCCCATCTCTGCGCATATCACCCCATATACCAGAATCTTTGAAGTCCGGTAAGACATTAATCCGCGGTTCCAGCGCTCGAAGCTACTGGAGTTACGTGCATATTTTATCATGCACGTCGTCTGTCTTCTTGTTGTGCGACTAGAACTGGCCGCAGCAAGCAATCTCCTCTGAATACCGGCGCGAACCGAACCTCGACACCCTCCGGTATACATTTCCCCACACTCTTATCCTGCAGAGGACGATACCTAGCTCTTCTGCTACGCATCCACTCCGCATGACCGGATTATCCCTAATGCCGAGCTATACAGTAGTAAGTGGACTTTCGGTTGCACTGTCCGAGAAATCTGGGGATCCCCGCAATTCATCAAAAACATCCGACCCCTTGAACAGCTGCGGTCTTTCGGGCCGCCTCGCTTCGATAGAGAGCTTCTTTAAACGTCAAAGCTTATATTCAAGTTTGGTAAAGCATGATGGAAAAGGAGAGTTGAGGTTGAAGGGGAACAAAGAAACGGAGTTGGAGCAAAGGCAAGAGACTTGCAAAACTGCGCACTGCTGCAATGCTTAAAAGCCAGAGTGGTAAGCATACTATACGACACAACCTTGAATTTGGCATGGCGTAAGTAGACAAGAGTAAATCTTCTCTGGTAAGTACATACTTGTACATGCATGTAGTTTAAGACAATGTATTTTGTGGCGAGAAGAAATCGATAGTGTCATGTACTTTTCATGTGCTAATTGCAAGTACAGAAAATGATTTGGTGACAGAGCAGCTTCCCTCATTCGAGTCCTGCTTCATCAAATTGTCTTGGTGGGGTAGGAAATATATCTACTTGCCAGGTGACTGGAAGTCATGTGCTCCACATCCTTGCTGACTATCTCCATAGCAATATAAGTATCCCCATCCCATGTCACATGCTGATCCAGCATCAGGGCCGAGTCGCCTCTGTTTGCCTTTCTTTCCTTATCATGAATCGTGCATTATGACGCGTGCTTTAGATGGTCATGCATACTTCATATGCGAAAGATTTGTGTACTGCTTTTGATTCCGTCAAAGACACAAGTGTTGTCGATAGGAATATATTGCTTAGTGATGATCTTGATCACTTCCTGCGAAGCTAAACCACCCATCAAGGCAGATATATTATGAAGCTCCCCACCTCGTGCTCTTGCCACTTCCTCGGCGACTTGAATGATCCGTTCATTGGAGGATGCACCTGGGACGTCTTTCTCGATGGTGGCAAGAATATCAGATGAACTGGCACTGACCACATGGGAAGTGGCCACCAAGGATAGATAAATTGGGAATAGTGACAATGGAATCATAGTTAGTGGCGAGTTCTCGTCAGCTTCAAATTGCTCATCTATTCTCGTGTCAGTACATATTAAAGCGGAGGTAAATCTCACAACTTGCCAGCAATAGATTTGATGCTTCTAGGGGGCTTATCTGCACCATGTATGAGCTTGATAAAAGCGGCGTTCTTACAGAACGTATCCACTTCCGCAGCATCAATGTCTTTGCCTCCCTCATGAGCCTTGACAGTTTCAAGAACCTCGGCAGCATCTCTCTTAGCTTTTGTTTTGTAGATGGTTTGAAGCTTAACATATACATTTGATTGTGCTTTCATATCTGGAACAGAACCTGGTAAGGGAAGCTCATTGTGTTTTTCATGAAATTTCTTGATAGCATTAGCTATGATCCAAAAACTTGATTTAGACTCGATCTAGTTGGAATTAGTTGACATGTTGAATTTTCAAAGGGTGGTACGCACATCAGTAGGCTGATAGTCGAAAACTTCTCTCACATGGCTGGGAAGACTTGAAGGGGAGACTGTCTTTAAAACAGCAGCGACAGCTTCATCGAAGTTCTCTTCTCCTCCTTCAGGGGTGTCGGTTCGAGCTCCAGCAGCAACCAGGTCTCTGAAGGCCCTTTTGTCTTTATATGACCTTGGATACTCGCCATGCAACTCTTTCCACTTCTTTAAATAATGTATTAACAGTAGCAGATACGGTATGTGACCATGTTCAAGCGCTTCTAAGTCCTCAATATTCTTTGTCAAATCTGTTGCGAAATTCGACAGTTCTGGCCATGGGGTGAGTAGCCTCAGATCAGTGGTTGCAGTCGAGTCTGGGTGAGTATCGACGATTGGAAAATTGCCAGGGAGGAAGATTCGAAAATAAGAGTAGAATCCAGCAGAGTGGAGAGAAATCAGTGGTACCTGGTGTTCTCGACCGTAATTCTCAACTAAGGCGAGGGTGGCTGGATCTATCGGAAGGGAGTATAGAATCAAGGTGAATTTCTGGTTCAGTAGGCTTTCATAAGTAGCAGTCTGACATCCCATTAGCTGATTACTTCCACAGATATGGGACATACAGCCCTACCTCCGACTTTGGAAACCAATCACCCTTCACGTCAGGATTCAACTCTTGTAATAGCTTCATGCAGACCTCAGCTCTCGACTTTCCCAAGCTTTCCTCGTCTAGGAAGAAGTTCACGCCTAGATCTTCCTCCGCTACTGTATTCTTATCTGCGATTGTAAATTTTCCAATGCCTAGTTGCAGGTTAGTAGAATTCGAAGTTCCTCTTCAAGGTTGCTTGCCTGGTAGAACCAAGTTTTTTAAGGTCTCAATTCCCACGGTGCCGGAACCCGAGTTGAGAAGTAGTATATGGGCGTCTTCTAACGCTTGCTGTCCGTTTGCAGCCCATAGTCGTAGCTGACGGTCATACTTCTTCTCCTTATCTGATGGTCCTTGGAGAATTGGTGGAGTCTGACTTCTCATAATGTCGGTGGACATTTTCTATTTAAAGGAGTTGTATGCTAGATAGAACAATTGCAGAAAGTTAAGGTAGAAGCCTATGGCGCTTGGTTGCCGAAAAAATAAGAAACTACTCGTCTGTTGGGGTGATGTGTATTCGGAACATAACTGACATGAGTCTGGATGTTGTTGTCTGTCTGCCTGCTTGCCTCACAACCCCTCTCCCCTGCTGAGCTCAAGCTTGCTTCCCATGTTGGTGGTGGGGTTATCGACTGTCACGTGACATCTCATACCCCGCGGGCCGCACATCGCATCGATCTTTTCCCGTGAAAGGCGTCACAACTTATTCAGCTTCATACTTGTACTAACCTCATTGATATTAATGACATCCCCGTTCTCTCACCTCCCTCTGTTCATAAACCCCTTTTATAGCGTTTCAACTTTGACACGTTGTGATATTACTATTTGTATCCTTGGTCGTGGTCCAGCTTCCCTTTCTATCTCAGAGTCACTCCACCATCCAGCCAGTTCGAGACTTGGTAAAGGTAGACTCAGATCACACCACTCAAATTCATCCCTAAGACCCCTTTGCCGAACACCGGCCAGATTTGCGTCTGCTCCAAGGGAAAGCCTCACTACTCCAAATTTTGCAAGGGGTGTTCTTTTGTTGTCAGACTTCTTCTCTAGGAATACCTTCCGTCGCAATATTCACTCAATGGCTACCTCAATCATCCCAGCTTCGCCAGGAGCTCCTCCTACCCCAGTATCCATCCTATCTACCGTAGAAGCATCAAAGCGTGCCGCGGCCTATAAAGCAGTTGAGGATCATTTTGATCCTTCCTACAGATATGTAGGCATTGGGTCAGGAAGCACTGTAGTCTATGTTGTTGAAGCAATCGTCGCGCAAGGCACGGAAATCACCTCGAAAATGCGATTCATACCCACTGGCGAGTAAGTATCTCCTGTGGGCACTCAAATTGGGAGGCAAAGCTCTCCCAATTTGCGACTTTGAGTTCCATATCTCCGGGCACTTCCTGACATGTTTTTATAGTCAGAGCAAGCAGCTGATTTTGGAGGCGCATCTTCCTCTTGGCAGCATCGACGCAATGCCACCAGTAGCAGTCGGTCCATACAGTGCCGGAATAGGCTTTGATGTGGCAACTGGAGTAAAAGACTTAGGGCTCAAAGGAAAAAGAGAGAGTCTTGATGTAGCCTTTGACGGTGCTGATGAAATTGATGAGGATCTGAACTGTATAAAAGGAGGTGGTGCATGTCTATTTCAAGAGAAATTAGTGGCAACATCGGCAAAAAAGTTTGTCTGTGTAGCTGGTAAGATATTTTCCCGGTGCGTATGATAAAAATTGACTAACTATTAAGATTTCCGTAAGCTCTCCCCTCGCCTGCTTACCGCATGGAAGGCAATTCCTATCGAAATATCTCCCTTGGCAGCGCCAACTATCAAGAGAATTCTCATCACCCTTGGCTCATCTGATCCTACAATCCGTCAAGGGGGGGCTGCAAAAGCTGGACCTGTTGTGACAGATAATGGCATGTGGATCATGGATGCTCCCTTTCCCAAACTGTTGTTGCCGTCTGATCTCAAGGATGGCCAGAAGGGGGACGGTACTGATGGAATCTGGGAAGTTCAGTAAGTGATTTTTAATTCCCGATCCAGGTTAATCCGGTCATGGCGTTGAAACTTTTCTAAATCTCGTCTTGATACTTCACTTTCTTCTCATAGTCCTTATCTAACCGTCAATAGTCAACTAGGTAGAAGACTCAAGCGTATTGTTGGGATACTGGAGATCGGTCTTTTTTTTGGCCGAAACGGCTTGCAAGTAGCCAGCGCGGGAGAAGAGAGCGGTGGACAGAAGCCAGTAGCTGCATACTTTGGCATGGAGAACGGTGAGGTGGAGATCAGGGTAGCTAATGAGATCAAGGCAACGATTGCGCGCGCCTAATTTCACGGATTCTATTATATACCCATTTCACGATTGGGTAGAAATTTTATAGATCCTAACAAGAGAGCTCTATTTCTCTTCTGAAAGGACAGGCCCGGGAGATGGAGTAGGCGAAGGGAGTGGTCATTCATGTTGGTTATGTACTAGATCAATTTATAGAAGCTAATATAGTCAACAGTGATAAGCAAGGTGATTTCTTTCTGTTTTTTGAGCCAATACATTATTCCTGAAATTTAACAAAGTCATGAGCATCAACGCTGCAAAGTCTGAGCAAGCAATCAGTTCAGACTGATTCGGTGCAACTTAGTTCTTCGGTATCTAGAGCACGGTATCTATAATTGGCTCTTTCCTAGCTCCGAGCACAATAGTAGCATCTAGTTCTTCTCTAACATTAGCCCGCAAGAATGCACCAAACCTCCTATTTCTATTATCACAAGTTTTATGTGTCTTTCGGTTGCGAGTGCTGTTCTATTGTTTACTCACTTCTAACATAGAGAGATAATTTCCCTTTTTTTGGATCCAGATGGGATTCATAACTAGCATGTTGAGTATGCATTCGTATGGTACTTGCATGAGATAGCCATGCCCTGTATTACCACAGTCGGCCGAAACTGTTCTGGTTCAGTCTTATCAAATATCAGAAGATATGGTAGGTCACACTTTCTGCAATATATTTACGCAGTGCTTGGTAAGTGATTGATTCATTGTCTTTCCCAAATTTATATCCACCAAGAAGGTTTCCATAGGTTTACTAAGCGTGCCTGCAAAAGGAAAGAGATAACTAATGAAATATAATATTGAATAGAGACGAATTCAAAACACGCATTGGGTGTTGGCTTCTTTTCCCTATTAGACTAGGCGTTTGCACACAGGTGATTGTTATATCCTTCCTCCTCCTCCCTTCCTAAACAACATCAAAAAGCAGGAACATCTGCACTCCATTTTCAGAGTTATATTCGATATTTTGACGCAAAGAACCATCTAGAATTTTGGGCTGAACATACATCCTTTCGTTATACACAATGAGACTTGGAGAAATCATAATCGAGGCAGAAGGAGCCGTTTAGATGAGTGTCGGCGATTGGACAAACCAAATGAAATTGAGGGAAAGACGGTGGAGATGGAGACGGTTGGTAATTTGTGTTTCCATTAACTCAGAATTCTCTGTGACATTTCTCAGGGTGAAGTATATCCTGCTGTCATTCTTCATCTTGTTTGTCTCCAACGCTCGTAACATTTCTGGATGCTCCATGCTAAGAGGTTTATCGTAGCCGAAGTGGATACTTGGCATCGTGTTAAAGAGCCGATCCGATGATCTACCTTCTAAGGGCCGGCCCGTGGGTGCTATTCCTATAATTTCAATGGTTTGGTAAAATTCAAGGAAGGGGAACGTGTTACATATTATTTGCAGATATTATATAGGAAAAGATATATGCTGAATGAGTTAGTGATTTTGGTGCTGAATAGTAATGTATAAAATATATGAGTGGCCAACCGTAAGAAATGAATGTACTAGACAGAATAAAGTTTCGAGGGAGAATTGTACTCCCAAGCACAAAGGTGTAGCTTGCGAAGTTCTGGATGTAGAATTTAGAAGCTTCTTGTTATAGAAGGAAGAAGTAGAACGCCCGAATACAGTGTCATTTGACAATAATAGCCCGTTTAACACCCCGGCGTTATGGGCTCTAGTTTCTGTCCAAGCCTTATGGTGCTCTCCCTTCATTCTCAACTCGGTCGTTCTCTTATATTTCAAATCCTGCCTTGTAAGATGAGTGGTATGGGAAATGATGTAGGCTTGGCTGGTGTGATATTCAAATTGGGCATTAGAGTCAATATTAAAGTATAAACGGTTGCTTGGTTGCTTGGTTGTGCTTTATGAAGATTTGTCATACTAAAGATTCCCGTGCTGAAGTAGAACGGAGTTCTATGCACATTCCGAAACTCTATTTGTCTCTTTCACTTCGCAAATTCGGGGGATAGATCTATCAATTCTACAAGGTTTGTGTAAGAGCTGTTAGCTTAGTTAGCCAATATGCAGAATAAGCCGAACAAACGTTTTAACTCTAATTAGACTTAAAATCCAACAGTTCGTTCAGCCTACGGTAAAGTCAACGCCACGTGGATCCAGTGGCTTTGAGGCACAATACAAACAAAACGGGCGTACCATTGGGAAGGATTAAATATCCATGCTAGGCAGCAATCCGATGGTTTGGTACCGAGATTTTGAACTCGCACACTGTATGCTATTAGACCTTAAGCCTTATGGAAAACAGGCACCGCTCCCCACGCACTGATGCGGGTATTGTTGGCAGCGTGGTTCATCTGTACGTGTAAGATCGGTGGGATATCTACGTTGTAGCACTCTATGAATATTTGAAAGCACCAGGAACTCAAAATGATCGGACTTTTGAGAAACACAGGTATACGTGGGAGTTTTCTGCCAGCCGATTGACGTATGGGAGTGACTGATAAGTCTTACCGCATGAATGCCAACCAATCTACCAATGCCCAATTGGGGGATTATGAAGTCCCAAAATATATCTGGAGTCCACATCAAGAAGGTGTTAACATAGACGTTTGCACCAGACATGTCCCGAGCATGACTGAGGCGTGTGTCATGTCCCTTTTGGGAAAAGATGTGATATTCTAATTCTAGAATCGACAGCGTAAGCCCGTGATGCATAGGAATAAGCATCTATAAATTCAAGGTATAGTGCCTAATAATCAATGATTGAATTCGGAAGTTGGTACGCATGTGCAGAACTACTGCAAATTAATCCTTTGGGATTTTACCCCTAGATCCCCAAATATCTAAGCAGCACAAACAGAATATAGCGAGTGGAGATGAGGAGCATGTAAGTCATATTATGCAGTGAGATCACGTTGTTCCTAGGACTGTATGTTGGGGTCGGTACCTGATTTTGATGGCGCAGATCTCAGGAATCGGGCCGCTGCAATGACCTTAATTCCGCTAACCCGAGACCATCTGCGTAGTACTGGGGGAAGGGTTGGAGTGAGTTTAACTTTGTCTTGGTTGGAGTAAGCTTCATTCGGACCGGCCGTAAGCCAAATATCCGCTACTAACGTGAATGTACGAGACAGCGGATTGACAACTCCTATGTAACCTAGATGGAGTGTTTCGAGATAGGGGAGGTAGGCGTAAGCCGTGTTCATAGATAAGGCAAAATTGGCCATGGGTGAAAATCCTATGCATAACAACAGTATATGAAGACAAGAGGAAGTTGTGCGAAACATTGTGTCTGAATACGTGCCGCCCAAGAAGAGAGACCTACTCGGCGAATCCAAACCACAAAATGGGTGTGCTAAAAATGGTTTCAATTGGTTTAGCAAACCACAAGCCCCCCCCCCTCTTTTTTTTAGCAGCTTCACAATAATTATCTTAAGCTTAATACACATCTTTCGGTACCTCCGAAATGAAACTGCCCTTCACTGTCTATGTGAAAGGCTGACTAACACTACATATTGCTGCAGAAGAATCCCTGAGTACTATATGACATCATTAACTCCAACCCAATTCCCTTCGAGCAGATCAAAGTCTCTTCAAATGCAAAAATATTTCCCACTATACCACCTCATCGGCAAGCAAGCAAGTCCTAGACTAGTGAAGCAAAGCACACAGTAGGAGAAAAGACGGACGAGCAATTATTGTACAAAGGATGCCCCTATCCCAAGCGCCATATTAATCCCAATACCTCCACTATCCCAACTCATGACTTCATCCATGAGAAATCAACATGGTACTTCTCCAGAATTAGGATCGTCGTAGAACCTCTTCGTATGCGGCTCGCTCTTGCTCCTGATTCTCCCAACGCGTGAGGCCAAGACGGAGTCTTTCTTCAGTACGCTGCTGCATGGACCAACTGCTCGTGGTAGAAAATGGTCCGGCTGAGTCTTGAGAGTTGGGCTCAGCGTAGTACACTTGATTCATGGCTGAAAGATCTTGGTTGTGTAAACTATAGGCTGAATAATTGCCTTCTCCATTCGTGGTATTTCGTGGTTGCTCTTCCTCGATCATGAGCTCTGGGGGATATGTAGTATCTTGAAATTGGGAAACTGAAGACAAGTAGTAAGATTCTTGAGAGTCGAGTGTTTGATAACTATAATGGGTGTTTTCGGTTGAATCTCCATGGTACTCGGCGTCGTCTTGAATAGGATTATGCTCCTTTGAGTCATCACTTGAAGAAAGCTTTTTGTCCCTTAACATTTGAGAACGAGCAACTCGTGGCCTTGCACCAGCGGAGCCATCATAAGGATGGGAAGAGTTTCTGCAGAGTGCGTGGGATGCGACGGAGGAACTGGAGTATGCTGCACCCGAGTAATTTGCGCTTTGACTAATCACTTATTTAGTGCGATAACCGAAAGTTGAAGGGGCTAAATACTCATTAGAAGATGCTGCAGAACCATTCCGTGCTTTCATGGAAGAAGAATTAGATTTCCGAGACATTGCTTTGTTCTTTCGTGCAGGCGGAGCCATTAGACTGAAGTGCGATATTGGAACAGAGATTTGTCGAGGTTATTGAGCATATGATACCAGGTGGCAGGAGAAGCTTATATAAGAATGAGTCCGAATCAGGTTGCTGTTGTTAAATAGACTGTGCAAGTAGCCTTTCTTGAGACTGAAACGAAGGGACAAACGCCTGCCTTTATAATGATGAATTCTGGTGGGACAAAAATGTATAGCTTCCCTTTCGCTCTGGGGGCCATCACTTAGTTCCATTGAGAAAGATGCTACTATTCAATATCTGAAACGTGAAAGGAGTAAAGGTCTGCGAGGCAACGAAACTAAAATACCTCAACAATGTAAATTGAATAGTGACTAGCTCTTGGGGGATTGTACTCATAGGGCCACCCTGTCCAGCCCTTCATGGATCCTCGGGTTGACCCTACAGTAATACAGGGTCTCTTACTTATCTATACAAGGGCTAGAAATATTACCAACGTTTGCCAGATTGTTGGGTATTTCAGCCTCTAGAAGTAGAGAATCAACCAGTGCCGGCCCTGCCATTTGACCATGGCATGCGATGTTGCGCACCCATTGCCCGGGGAAGCCCCCCGTGAGGCACAGACAGCAAGCCCAGGGTCAGAATCGTTGTTGCAATGGAAATTCGGCAGCTGTGAGCTCCAGGCCTGCAGGTAGTCAGCGGCCTGATCTATGCATAAACGTAAAAGGGACGCTTCGGCCGAAGATGCCTGGCACATATGCACAGCGGGTAACTATGAAGAGAGCCAATTCTTCTCATCATTCAATCTCGTCTCCTGTAGAGTTTATTCTTCCAGACGCCAAACAAATCCCTCTCAGAGTCAAAGTGACACTGGGGTCTAGTTTCTCATTGAACCCTGCCTTGCCTAGGGAGGTGTCGGCTCTCGATGTGCATCTTCACAACTACGACAACTCAGTCAAGTTATTTTTAATTTGGGAATCAGAAGCTAGCCGCTTGGGTGAGATGACGTTTAGAGGTAGGGAACTCATATTCTGGCCATAGATGTGGTGCCCACGTTGTTTCTGTACGAGAGGAGGAACGTAAACGGCGGCACCTTTCCGTGTATGGGGTAAGTACAATACAATACATACATATAATACGGGGGCTAAATATATCCACTAATACTTTATCAGGTATAAGGTTGAGGCTTGATTCAGGGGCTCCTTGTTGTTGTTCGCTCGCTAAAGTTCCAAGCTAGTAGTAATGGAACGTAACCTACGGGGCACTTTGTGCATACGAAAATACAGTAGAGGACGCCACCCCCAGCCGCCGCCGATTAACCTGAAACCTCAGGCATTCAATCACCAGTCTAGCCGCCAGCCATCTTTCCCCATATTCCGCCATTACTTATCATTACTTTTAGTTACCCGTTACCCTCCCTGACCTCCCTCGATAGGTCTGTAGTGTTTCCTGCAATGCCCCTGTCATGCAAGATTGTTGGATTCCAATGCAATCATGTGTTCGCGGCTGCTGATCCCAAAAAGATTGTGATTGCAGCAAACTGTCAATGTACCTGGGTAACACATGCATCAAGCCAATCCTAACTCCGTCCACAGGGGGATGGCTATGAGGTGTGGTTAGTGAGATAACACAAGGCAGCCTGGGTTGGACAGTACCGCATTAGTGAGAAGGTAAGTGGTGGGGTTCCAACACCATGAAGACCGATTGCGCTAGATACTCCTTGCCCTGACAGTCTCCTCAGTTACCGGCGGAGAGTACGTGTGAGCGGTCGGCCCTTATGTGCAGATGTAGGAGAGGACCTGTTGCATCGATCTAGGTAGTGCTCCGAAGTGCCAGCATAGCAGTGCTGCAGTCGAGGTGACTTGTATCTGCTACCCACGGCCCGTATCAAACAGATCCCGAAGCAGGAAAATCATTTGAATCTAAACAGCAAGCTGTCGGTTCTCCAAGTAGTATCACCCCATCGGCCAATAAACGTCGTGGGAAAGACCTGTTCATACTAAAAAGCGATATTATAGGTTGTTTCTGAGGTTCGTGATAAACTCCCGGCTGCATGAGATCCATCGCCCAGTCTTTTGTCTTTTGGAAATGATCTCTATTATCGATGATATTTCCCGTTCATAGATATGGTTGACTAGTCATTTTGTGAGCCAGCGCATGTATCCAAACTAGTCCTGGATCACCGAGGGGTTGGACCTGATGTTCTTTCTTCTCATTTCGCTATGCTATCAGTTCCGACCTCTTGTGCAAGTCGCTATGCCCCCAGTCTGTCTAGACTTATGATATATGACATGCTTGCTCATAGGTCAATTCCAGCCTCAGTAGGGATTTCTACGGTTCTTAGTTTCATAGTGAAATGTCCCGCCAGGCGTGCAATTCAAAGAGTTGACGAACCTGACCCTCTCATTCACAGATCTCTAGGTCGTCATGAACATATGCACAGACTCTCGTGTGTTCAGCCCCATGGTTACATCGTTAGCGTCATTAAACCACGGAGGATAACGGTTCAAAAGCGTAATGCTGGAGTATCCCCAAAGCCTGCATCTGCACCAAACCATAGAGGGAGATACTCCGTAATCCTTCTGCAAGGGAATAGTATTATAGTATGTACAGAGTACTGTACGAACTGCTCACTCAGTAACGACCAGACATTTTATTACTTCGTACATAGACCTCTAGGATCGTCCAGCCCTATGATGGGAACTTTGGTTGCAGGGGCTGTTCCCTGTTCATATGCAAGAAAACGTAACATTGAGCCTGCATGATTGGGATCCCCGCTGTGGCAGACCTTCTAGAAGCACACGTTTTGTACGGCATTTAATCTTTTGTGCTACAGCATCAAGTTTGGTAAACTACCTCGGTTGTCAGAATTACCTTTGGGGCCAAAAATATAATATACCACACAAACTCTGCTGGTTCATCATTACAGGCCATGCATTTAATGGAGAAAACAGCTTAGTCGAAACCTGAGCGTCGTCGTTGTGTATCTGGCTCCGATTTGGCTATATAGTTGTTGGTAGATATTCGTATCTTGGATAATGCCTGTTGGTGTTCCTTGGACTGTTAATTCGTGCAACTTGAGCATTCTAGACCTCCCTCCCACAACACATGCTGCGAAAACGCGAAACAGAATAATGTAACTCGATATTAAAAATTGCTTGTGCTTGTACTTTGCTTAGAAGTGCACTAGTTTAGCAATAACGTCACAGCCAATTAGTTTAAAGAATTAATTAAACCGCACTATTGAAGGATTTCTTCATTCAAGATACTCAAGCAAACGGATGAGCCCCTCTGGGAGGCTTGCCTGTTGTCCTACAGCAACACTTCTCCGTCCCTGGTTTCAACCTAACATGCCCATGACATCAAATCTTCATTTGAGAGTGAGGTTGGATAATTTGTGGGTCAAATCAACGTGCGCCACACTTTCTGCTAAGTTTACTCTCATCGATTCTATATCCTGTCTAAGAGTAGTGTCTCGGGTAGTTGTACTACCACCAACGGCTATCTTTTCGTTGCGTTGGCAATCTGATAGATACCTCCTGAGCATGAAGTTTCTGGTACACTCGCACGTCACCGTTGCGCATCGTGGTAACTAGGCATTCATTAGTCCGGCTTCTTGTTGTAGTTACGGGGTGCTTACTGTTTCGACAAACATCTCGCAGCTGGTATTCAGGTTGTTAATCATGCCAATGCTTCTTTAATAACAAACTCGATCAAGTATAAAACTAGTACCGAAAGATCAGTAGGGGAATGGAGTAAGATGATCAGTTGAAATTTCCAGTAGACGTACTAGGGCTTGACTCAAGCCGATACCGACTTACTGCCAGCAGAAGGAAGATGGGTTGACTTGCGTGCTCAAGTTCAATTGCATGGGATGATGTGGAATGGAGTGTCTGAAAAAGCCAATAAAGGATGGTGTCTATGTTGATGACCATGCTTTAGCGTCACTATGGTGGTCTTTTCGGGTCTTTACGCGAGAGATACCAACTATATCGAGCCGATAGAAAAAGTGAATTGAGCAATTAACCATTTGCGATTGAGATATTCTGCTATCTAAATCATAGCACGGAGAAAGATAGACTGCCCTTCTGGAACCAATTTCTTTCTCGCTAAAAACGTGCATACTGCACAATACTGCACAATACTGCACACTGAAAGGCTAGCAAGGAAGATTCTTCAGGTCTTGAGTACCTGATAGGGTTTATCAGTTCGGTCCCTATCATGTCAAACATCCTTTTTCATGCAGGAATTTGATGGCCCCAGGACTCAATGTAACAGAAATCACGGTATCAACAGACAGTCAATGCGCATGGCACTTTCTTCTTGGATGACTGTTTCTTGCAGGGCTAAGGTAAAATCTACAATTGACTAAGTAAGCAATATACCTCCATGCCGATTTGGACCATAACGTGCATAAGGTCCAAAACGATACCGTAACCAGCGCCTCAGCTGGGAGAAGCGCGCGGCTGCTCATTTCTGTGTGACCACCAAGTAAGCTTCAATGCAAAAGTGCTCTCTTTTCTGCCAATAAAAAAAGTTCTTGCTGACCCTGCGCCGGGCTTATTATAGGACTTGGATGCATCCATGCTTCGTGCCGCAGTGAGAGTCCACAATCCACCTTTTCTTCTGCCGTTCTTCTTTTTTACAGTATGCGTATGTCTCTGGTCCACATGTGGTGTGCGCACTCAAGCCACGAACATCAACAAACTCCCCCCTCAAGCAGAGACGTCTCGTCTTGTGTATGTTTGTACTTCGTACAGGTCTTCGCTATGTAATCCAATCGGTTCCTCACACATCTTTACCCCTGGGCCTGGTCGCTTAATCTGGAGGTCAAGCCAAGCGAGAAGTATCCCCGGAGCCCCGCCCCGCCCCGTGCAAGGGCCACCAAGATATGATGCCACAGGTGTGGAAGAGAATAAAATGGGGCAGAAAGATCTTCCCTTAGCCTTGCCATTACCCCCTGCAAGGACCCCAAAAACACCCTTGAGTTCTACTGTATCTCGTGTAACCATCCAGTGGATGTCGGGCTGTTCTTCATTTTTCTGTGCTTTACAGCGATCGTTCCGTAGGTTTCGCATTCGGTGGGTGTTACCTTTGCAGGAATTAACCTTGGGAAGTGTTTTCTGGGAAGTGTTGTGTTGTATGAAATCTATATTTACAGTACGCCAGCTTTTTATCCTCGTTACTGTAATAGATTTTGATAAGAAGGGTCTTAGTGGTGCACACTCTCAACCTCTCTATTCATAAATGGGTGAATTCAAATCAAACATTTCTGTTACTTGGTAAAAAGGGACAGATATTTTGCGCATTTGAGAGTCTTAGAACATACTCTAGCTTCGCTCGTGTCCTAGGTATCAATAGTAAAGTCACTAGACTAGGCTATAGCCCTGCAGAATACACCCGGTACCCAATTC
>Ga0247734_1000434_pt1 | contig 36960 bp, 64 predicted proteins | sample UWRJL103311B2_FD_180933 | JGI IMG/M metagenome (GOLD analysis project Ga0247734, IMG submission 180933) | Plant litter microbial communities from Arlington Agricultural Research Station in Wisconsin, United States - UWRJ-L103-311B-2 | ecosystem: Environmental > Terrestrial > Plant litter >...
TCTCCAACTCGCATTTCCGATAATGGTTGGCGTATACCGTCCTTCCAAACAAATCCTGTGTCATACCATTCCGTCAACTCATACACTTCCTTACATAGCTCAAATAGCTCGTCATCCATTACTTCGTCTCCTCTAAAGTCTCTTGTAGTTTCTCACTTAAAGGGAGGATGTTTTGGTTAAAGAAGTTAAGCATCATGAGTTCCCTTCATTCATTGATATTTGATAGCTAAGATTGTCTATCTCTTCTCTGAGTTTCTCCGTGTAGATCTCTTTTTGTTCTTGTATCAGCTGGACAATAGAGTCAAGAGAACCTTGGTAGTCGATAAGATTCATATTACTAATAAAGCGGCTCCTCACTTCTTCTCTAAGCTCTTCTTGATTTAGTAAACCACTCACCTTACGCCTCCACAATCTTATTATTACGATAGTCCCAAAGACCGTTAGCCTTGGCTTCTTTTTCTTGCTCAGCCTTGGTAAGGATACGGTTCACGGCTATTTTTGCTTGTTCTCGTCTTCGTTTTTCTGCGTCAGTGATTGTCCATTTAAGTGTGTCCATTGATTCGCCTTTCATGCTTATACTCTTATACTACACCAACAGTAAGCGAAAGTAAAGAGAGAAATAAAAAGAGACCAATTACGGTCTCTCTAGCCAACGTTCCCACATCTGCTCGAAGGTTAAGTGCTTTCTCCCTACAAGTGTGAGACGGAAGATTCTAAGGTCTTCATTCGCTGCATCTAAGTCCATTGTGTTCTCCTTTAATATCCTTGGTTACAACCAGTAAGCGCAGCCTAACCTAGGTTAGTTAGTCTATAGCCTCAAGACTCGCTGTTTATAATGGGTCACAATGCCCAAGCTGCGCTTACCACCTATAACCTGTTTACTCTTGGAACACGCTCTTTTAGAGTTGAACGATAGACAATCTCGTGAGTAGAGTCGGGAGCATCAACACATTCATCACCCGATATTAGTGCCTTGCTGTCTACTTTGTTGCCATAATCCTTAGGTATCTCTCCGTTCGGTTATACGGTCTGTGCTTTCGCAACGGGCAACGTTCTTATTATATACTCCTTATAGTTCGTTAATCGTCATCTTCGTCATCGTATTCAGACTTTCCGTTTTCGAGGTTATCTAGTTTACGTTGAAGTTCAGCTTTGCGTTTTGCGACTTCTTTAGCTTTTTCATGTGCTTCTTCTGCCTCTGCTTTAGCCTTTAAGTTGTCGTAACGAGCTTGGGCGGATTCCTTATCTTTAAAAATCTCGCTAGACTTGTACCAGTCGTATCCATCACCAGAATCCATCCATAAGCTGAACATTCCAGTTGACTCTTTAGACTTAATACCGTATTCAATTGTTTCTTTTAGTGTTGTAATCTTAATAGCCTTAATAACATCTCGGTCAAACCCATATTTATTAGCCGTATAGACCAAATCACCTATTGCATGTTTTGTTGTGTAATCTTTACTCATGTCTTCTGTATCTCCCTCTTAAATCTTAAAGTCTCTTTCTCTATACGTTTCCTATATAAGCCGCCCCATCCTGGATTGTGATAATCGTATACACTAGACCAGGAGAATGAAAACCAACCCTTTACAGATAAGTCTAGCGTAGGCTCAGTCTTACCACAGAAATAACATTGGGAGTCTACTAATAAGTGTAAGTCCATGGTTGTGAGTGTGTAATGCCAATGATGTATACCGAGTTTGCACCTTAACCTATTTACCACCAATTTCCTACGTTCTTTCCATTAATAGTTTGCGCGCTTTCCCAAAATGCCTTGGCGTTACTCCATGTAGAGTACCTAGACTCCATATAACGCTGCCAGTAGGCATCTTGGCAAGCATAATCACTTCGCCAATTAGGACAATCTATTTCTAGCTGCCCGTTACAGTCCTGTCCTAATCCCTTACATCCTTGGCTATTCTCAGCATCAAGACGGTTGCTTGACTCCTTGAAATAGATGAATGCCTTGGCCTCTGCTTCTTGTGTATCCTCGCTGAATACTGGTGAAGGTATCAGAGGCTCTATGACAGTTGTTTGTATAGGTACTTCTACCGTCTTTGGTGGTTCAACAGTAGCGACGGTGTCTACTGGGCTTGTTTTGACACTTGTTTCAATGTCTGTACTTGGCTATTAACCTGTGCTTTGATGTAATCGTTCACATTGGTCATAGCGATACCGCCGCCGATAAATGCTCCGACAACTGTTGCAAGCCAAATGACTGCGATAATGAGTGTCTTTACTTTAATGGTACGTGCGATCTTTTCTTGTTCTACAAATGTTTCTAGTTTCTTGTTCGTCATTTTTTCTTCTTTCTGTTTTGTATTAAGCGTATGGTGCTAGTAGCAACAGACCTTTGAGATTTTACCTTTAAGGGTTTACTACCAGCACTACTACGCTTAATTGTTTGTTAATGTTTGTCTGAACCTAGGCTAGCTTTGTGCAGGCTTGTCGGGTGCATATCATCCCTTTTGCCTTTGGTTCTTCGTTGATACCTTTCGTATCTAGTTCTAATACTACAGTAAGCGAAAGTAAAAGTCAATACCCTAATGCTATGAAACGTCTTTTAGCGCCTGTCTCCAGATGAGCGCCTCAAGTTTGCGATCCTTACGTTTATAAGTATTAGACTGCACAATAAGCTGATCTACCATTTTCTGTCCCTTTTGCTCAATTTGCCATGCTAGATGTTCTGCAGGCTGGCTCGTGAAATACTGGTGACATCCATAACAAAGAGCATCACAGTTCATTGGCTCAAAGCGTGTACCTTCTTTTGCTCTTCCCATAAAGTGAGAACACTGGAGAGCGTTTGTAGGGGGTTCGTAGTGTTTACCGCACCTTTTACAGTTCCACCCATCACGTGTGCGAATAAAAAGGCTGAAGGCTTTATCTGCTGCATCAATCTTGACCATTATGAACTCCACCCTTCTTTGGTCCTGTTACCCCCCATTCCTGTCTCTCGTGTCTCTTTATCCAGTTACAGTTCGCACAGAGCAGTTGGTACCTTTTCTCGCCTAACTCTAAAGATCGTATAACAAGAAGATGCTTATTTTTATTTCCGTTCAACCGTCTGTCTTCCGCACCGTCACTGTTTACATGATCAATCTGCAAAGCTCGTCGGTCAGAAAATCCGCAACTGGCACAGACATCTCCGAGCATTGCAAATAGCTTATCTCTCAATCTGTTGCTGTAACTCCTGTTTATAGTAGCCATCTTACCTCTATTATTCTCTCTATACAATCTTAGCGTTTTCTTAGTGGATACGTTGTACCTCTTTTTTGATCGGCCGTAACATAAGACACAAAGTCCATGCCCTTTGTGGGGGTACTCCACTTTTCTACAGCTTACGCAGGATAAGTTACTGCGAGACCACATATGCTTCCGCCTTCTAGTATGAATTTACAAGTCTGCTGTTTCACTCAAGTCCACCTTCGTTTCATTTAGCCGTCCCTGCGCTCTTAGTTTCATGCCATGTGGTGTAAAAACACCCTGACTCTTGTAGAAGAACTGACCATCGTATGTCCAGCCGTTTGTAGTTGTCCATAAGGGTTCTATGCCAATCCCAAACATGTATGGCGTAAGTCTCGTAGCTTCACTACCTATATTACTATACGGACTGTCTAACATACCTTTTAGGTGCGTACGCTTCTTACTGTCTAAGTGGGGGGAGTTAGTCATCATAGCCCATCAATTCGAATAAAGCAGAGCGTAACTCTTTCTCAATTCTAGTTAATTCACTTGACCAACCAATACCATTGATTTCATCTAAGAAGGATAACACCTTCACAGCCTCATCACGGCCTGGTGTATAGGTCGTAATATATGCTTCGCCTGTTATAAAGTCTTTTGATTTTTCGATTCGAGAGTAAACGATATCACCGCCCCTTGTAACTGGAGACAGTTCTAGGTTTAACTCGTTTGCCTTATGCCTTGTTACTTTCATAGTCCTCCTTATACTTGTAGTTAGACATGCTTACCCTTAAACACAATATTCCTCATATCTTCTAAGTGTTTCTCAGTAGCTTCTAGTTTACCTTTATTTACATTGTCGTTAACAGTATGAATACCTTTGTTTGCAAAAGCATCTGCTAACCTTTGAACTTGGTCTGGGTCGAGAATAGCAAAGCAATACTGCTTATCTGACTTTATAAAATCGCCAGGTTTGAGTACTTCGGTCTTACCATCTTTAGTGATAAATTCTTGACCATTTGGCATCTTACGTGACATGTAGACTACATATCCTAAATATTCTGGGCGATATACCACATCTACTTTCCAATCACCGAACATTATAGTTCCTCCTTTAGTACTGTTATTGGTTTTTTTAGTCTATGTAACCATGTAGGAAAATCATAATAAGCGTATACTGGTGGCTTCATTGCCTCTTGCCATTGATCGTACATGTACAGAGATACCTCAACACATTGCTCTGTCTCTAATACTAGTTCTTCTACGGGAATTATTTTGGTCATTATTCTTGATTATCCAATGCTGCGGCGACTTCTCGGGCCTCTTCGATTGTTTCAATAGTCTCTTTACCGATTGCGAATTTAATAAAGCCCTTCATGTCGTCTACTCCTTTGTAACCTTGCTTTATAAGTTCTTCTTTTAGATCTGACTTGGCTTTATCGAGGATACTTCCTCCCATTGGCTCAGGTCCTGCAGCGATCTCTTCTGTACGGTTACGGATAACCTTAGGAGAGTTCTGTTGATGAATTGCGTTAGCTACCTCATCAGCACTTGCGAACTCAGTCCCTGCAAATCCAAAGGCTGCTAGAGCACGTCCGTATGCGCTTGTTTCGCAGTTCTCTAATGCACTCGTCCTATTAATCGTAGATGCCCCACGTGACTCCTCTGCGTGTCCTACAGCTACAACTGGCATACCTTCTACTACTAGACTACGGATGAATGCTTTCATAACAACTGTGTCTTTGTCGATTGAGATAATTTCCGACTCTAGTGAGTATTGCTGCTCAAACTCAATACGGAAGTCATTCACACGACTCGCTACAGTTTTATATTCTTTACCGTGAATATTTACTATTCCTGTGTCTTTAGCCATTATTTTGTTTCCTTCTCTATTACCTCTGTTAATGTTCTGATATTCCAATGACCTTTTGGTGCATCGTCAATGTCTTCTTTGGTAACTCCTAAGTCTCCTCGTAACTGTATAAGCTGTAATTCACGTTCGTCGTAAAATCCTATTTCGTCTTCATAATATAGGTGTTCATCGGCGCTCATAACTTCTCCTCTATATAAACCATTATTGCTCCTCCATGACGTGCAAGTGGTCAGATGGATATGTTTCAATGCTGTGATAGATATTTGCCCACCTTATAACAATCCAGATTGGTACAGCAACAGATGAAGTGCCTTTACCATAATAGTCAGAGTCATCAGTTGAATAGCTGATGAATCCACCTTTACGCATTTTTATCTTCTCATAAGAGATTCCAAATGTTTCAGCAAACTCTACCGCTATAGCTCGCATATCTTCCCTGTCTTGAATAGCATATCGTTCGTGAAGTAGGTGATATTTTTTAGTCGGCTGTCTTAATTCGAAGTTTGCCATTACCACTTCCCTTCTGTATATACGTTAGTAGTCATTAAGCTTTCTCGCCGTGTTTCTGATAGTTCAGTAAGATTGCTTTTACCGCTGGTTCTAATTCTTTTAGATTGTCCAAAGCATTCTTTTTGTCTCTGATTAAGTCTCGTTCTCTATCGTTTGACTCAGTTACACGTTTAATCTCATCTTCGTATCGTCGGAAAATATCTTGTGCGTGATAGTAGGTGTGACCATTAACATAAATGACAGTTCCATGAACTTGGTAGTAAGTCTGTTCTTGCTTGAATATACCAGTTTTACCAGAGTTGTAACCTTTTGGTGGATTTGTATAATCTTCAAATACAATATCTTCTGTGACAACAATATATTTTCTGTTATAGCTACTGTCGCCTACTTGCTTGTAAATAAAGCCATCCTCAACCATTTTTATAATAGCGTTGAGTTGCGCTAGGTCTTGTTTTGATGAATCCTCTAACTTCTTACGTTCGTCTGCGAACCGCTTGTCGGCTGCTTCTTTCGCAAGTGCCTTAATCTTTTTAATTGTGTCACTCATCTTAATTCACCTCACTTGGATAGATAGTATAGTCCATACCATTTTGTGTTCCCAGGTAGTTTACTTGCTCTATATAAATCACATTAATACTCATTGATAGATCCTTTCAATTTAATCTACCTTAATAATATCACAACGGTAAGCGAAAGTCTAGCCCTTACTTGAATAGAATTACTATAAATGATATAGTGTTTGCATATGAGGTGGCAAAACCTTTTCTGTTTATGAGTTAGCCCACCTTCTCATAAACAATAATTCGTTGATAAACCTTTCAAATCGCCACCTTGTTAAGATAAGCTCCCTCGTGGAGTTTTTTCTTTATTGCAAACCTATTATGCTTACTGTATGCTTTAAGCATAATCATAGTTTACGAACTGGATTCGCTCTTTTCTACAGCGCACCCTAATCTATATAACGGATACACATACCTTATAAGTCGATGTTTCATAACATGTCCTGGTTAGCGTCTGTAGTAAAATCAGGACACATCTTTTAATAGCGATCGCCCTCCCTAAAATAAGTGGTCGCTATTTTTTGTGATAGAATAGAAGTATTCACCTCAGAATGAATGCACCTGTCGCCAGCTTTTTGTGTATTATTGAGCTGAGCCGTAATTATAGCCCCTGGCGCACCTGGAGGGCTATTTTTATTTAGTGTTGTCATAAGCAGCATAAAAGAGTATAGTCATAAGTAACTATTTGATCTTCATGCGAAGTTGAATAGGGCGGTACAAACAATTTAGGGTATAAGAAAACCCCCATTACGGGGGCTGATCTTCATGCTATTTCAATAGTATCAAATACCTTACGTTTGTGCAACAGTCTGGGGAGTCGCTGACGTATGCCTTTAGTTAGACTTAAATGAACTATAAATGCGCTCAACGTTTTAGGAGATCGTAAATCCTGCTTTTGTACTGATGTATGAGAGAATATAAATATAGATACCTTAACAATTTGGAACTTACTATTAAAGGTACTTTAGAGGGCGATAACGCAACACTCAAAGGAGCAGATATGGGTAAAATAACCAAAACTGTCATAGAAGACGTAGCGTATCAACTTAAGAATGCAGGGCAGTGGGTTGTACTTAATAAATACGATCCTAAGCAGATTGAGAGTCTTGATATGGTAATGGACTTATCAAATCCAGAAGATGTCATAGATGATCTAACCGAGCAACTAGCGGATGTATTTGCGACACACGACAATACATTTGATAAACAAAGGTTTTTAAGTCAAGCTTCATACAAGTTAATGAAAGAAGTCTTAGAACCGTAATATAAACCAGTTGTTGCCCTCTCACATACCTTTAATAAATTAGTTAACTAGTCCTAATAGAATAACGACGACCCTTAATACATAATATCGAGTTTTGATTGATTAAGAGATTTCGCCACACTTCAGGGAATAGCTTTAATAATAACTCCCCCGTGTTATGCGGTTCTTTAGAAAAAGATTAGGGAGTCGCTTAGAGTGCTATAATGTAGAAGTAAAGTTTATATCTTTAAAGGAGATTAAATCATGTTTAAGCGTTTCATCTTGAGTCTAGTAATTTGTGTAGCAACGTTCTTAGTAGTCCTATTAGTGGGAGCAGTAATCGGGTTATTCCCAGTAGTAGGTTCTATAGGTGTACTCATTCAAAGTCTAGCTTGGATATTTGGATTGGTCGCAGGTGTATGGTTCTTTCTTACGGGTGAAAGGTTTTGGTCTTAGCGATGCTTGGTACTATTCTACTCATTGTTCTTGTAGCTTGGCTCTTTGGGGCTTCACTATTAAAGGTAGCCTTCTGGCTTATTTGTCTTGTAGGGGCTGTACTTCTTATTGGTGCAGGTCTTAGTTACTTACGAGACAAGAAACAGGTAAAATAAGACTGCCTTCGGGCTACCTTTTGTGGCAGGGTAAAAATAAGCCCCCGTATCTAGCGGGGGTATTTATTTGGTTGTACAGCCAACTCTACCATATCATGCAGCGGCGGCTCTGAGAATAGCTTTACGAGCCTTTGCATCTAATCCACCCGCAATGCCCCTTTGCTCACTTACTCCATATGATAGCGCATCTGCGAGGCATTCAGCCTGTACGGTACATACTTCACACACCTTTTTACCTAATCGAGTAGATCCACCTTTTTCTGGAAACATTACTTCAGGATCAGTGGTTGCACAGTTAGCTACTTCGTACCATTCTTTATCTAGTTGTTCGACAGCCATATATTGTCCGCTGGATGGTTAGGGTTCTCATATGCGTCTAATTCACACGTATATAGTCCTAGGTTGCCGAGAAGACGTTGAGTAGCCTCTTTATCCGTCTCAGTCTCAAAACCGCCTTGGAGAGCCTCAGGCGAGGTCATTTGTTGCTCGTATTGTTAGACGTGTTAAATGCCGCCATAGCAGATACTACAGCTACTTCCGCTGACCACAAGGAAACTTCAAGAATACCGATAACCCCCTTCAGCTGTAGATAAGCGATAAATGGTGTTCCTAGCGCCGTAAGAATATATAGACTGCCTCGTACTTTTGGTGGAATATTAAGAACCATTATGATACCTCCTCAAATAGTTGTGTAACTGGTTTAAATTTAACTTTTGTCTGATCTAGTTCTTTTTGTAGGCGGATTCTCTCATCCCTATTCCATACAAGAAGGTCCTCATTAAGAACGTTCCATGGTTGGTGAGTGTAATATTCTACCTGTTTATCTGTTGGCGTACCTGCTCCGAAAGCGTACCATTGCTTCCATACATCGTCTGCTGATGGATTATTCATTCCTTCTCCTTTAATTACTTGTTTAGTACCGACTGTCTCTCCCCACCCTAAATAGGTTAACTTCCATACCGAAGAATAAAAGTTAATGAGGTCTTGAATGCTTGAGTGAATGTAAAGCCCCTTATGAGTGCCTGCAAGGGAAGATGATGCTACAGTCCCGTCTGGGTTTGTGTGGGCTATATGACCCGCAGGCTCGCCTTGTATAGAGAAGTGTATAGGAACTGATAGACCTAGGGGTGGTTGATCGTAGTGTTTAGCATTTTCTGCATGCCACTGAGCCGCTGCTGTAGGGTAAGGATGGTCTGTTCCGAAGGAATCTTGCTCAGCCTTAAGACACCATCCGCCAGTATAAGCAATACCGTTATCAGGCGTTATTAACTGTTGCATTCTTTGACTCCTCTGGAAGAGGGTTTTGAGTTCCGTCTAGACTAACTGGGGCTACGTCCATATCGCTCCTTAATTACAAAGTAACTTTATACCGATGACATCAATAATACAAGACTGCTCTGGGGTGATGGGTAGTATAGGGGTCTGTGGAGAGGGCTGAGTTGATTCTGGTTGTTGGAATGGCACTTGTACTGGTTGAGGAGTAGGGATAAAGAGAGTACTTGCAACTGGGTTATTCTTAATCTGATTCAGTTGTTCCATGATGAGATTGAGCTGAGCAGAGACCTCTTGTCCTTTAACAGTGAAGGTCTGATCGGTAGTATATTCGATTTTAACAGGCTCACGAAGCACAGATGGGTAGTATCTTGTGACGAATTTGAGCTTATACACTCCATCCTTAATATGTGAAGGGATATCCATTGTCCGCTTAACAACTGCACAACCTTTTTCACCAAGGTCGTCTGTACTGGAGATAAAGATGTCAGGCTTAGTAGAATCCTTTACGTTCACAAAGTAACGTGTAGCTGTACCTGGTACTGCACTAGAGACGTTCTTACACCTGTCTATGACAAAGCTCATCTCCCCACCAGCTTTAAAGTTATCCCCGAGAATTGTAACACTGTTCACTTTAAGAGGTTCTACGGGAGCTAACAGGAGGAAGGCGAACCCTGCAACAAGTGCAAGGAACATTACAAGAAGCACCCTGGGTAATGTGATAAATTTCATTAGAATATTCCAATCTTATTAATTTGACTTGCAACGGCTACTGCAGCTGCGACAATAAGTCCACCTATAAGTATCTGTGTCCACCTTGAATTGAGGGCACTAAAGAACTTAACAGCTGGTTTTGCATCATTCATAAACTTTTCTACACTCTGCTTCCACAGTATATATGCCTCTTTGTCCTTATCGTACTCTGTTCTTGGGAGGAATGACATAGAACCAAGTGTGTTATTTATCTTATCAAGAGCAGGGAGAACGATCTCCTCCATACGTTGATCAACACGGTTAACTTTATCCCGTAGATCTTGGAAGTCTTTGTCTGAATTAGTTTGCATCGGGACACTCCAGGCGGTAGTTAGAACATGGGATAAGAATGCTCCAGTATTTTTCGTCTGAGAGTTTATTCTCTATATCTTCGGTATCTTGATTCACTCGTAATTGTTGATAAGGAGCGTCTTTACCGTTCTCACCAATTGGGCCTTGATCGCCCTTCTCTCCTATCAGAGGGACTTCTTTAATTATAGTTTCAGTCGTTACAAAGCTGATAGAGTTTATACCGTTGGAACCATTTTTCCCATCGTTATAATCAATGCCCTTCTTAGGGGTATACCCATCTTTACCTACATAAACAATTGGCTCTTGGGGAATTTTGCTTACTTTACTTTGTATAGTCTGAAGAGCTTGACTTGTTCTTACATTACTGGAAATGCTAACTACATTTAAAAGGACAAGTACTACTACGAGTATAGTGAGAATCTTGTCCCTCATGTCTAGTTACCAAATTCTAGTAGCATCTGCGGTACTGTGGTAAAGGTTGTTAGGTTGAACGTCACGGCATTGGTAGTGAAGCTTACCCATGTGCCTTCCATTACGACTGTACCTGATGTATTACGAATCTTTATCGCCTTGTTCACGGCTCCAGACGTATCATCACCAAAACTATACTGATCTCCATTATCAATGTACCCAGTGAACGGTTTAATACCCGTGGTTCGAGCAGTGAGCCGCATCCAAGTAGGAGTGAAGGGAAGGGTAACAACTTGATTTCCAGATGTCGCCGTTAAAGTCTTAAGTCCAATATCTCGTGCCATGATTATCTCCTTATGCCTTAATCTCTCTAACAACTAAACTAGACTTTGTAATTGCCCCAAAGAAGCGACCACTAGAGGAGCCGTTGAATGTAAATGTTCCTGCTGCTGAACCACCAGCACGTATCTTGAATGTTGTGGCAGAGGTCGTTCCAGCAGTCATAGTGTAGCGTGATGTCCAGGTCATAATCTGTTGTGGACTTGCCTGGTACACTGCAGTAGCCGTGAGGGCATTTGCGGTTGAATCTTGATACATCGCCTGTATAAGGTGAGCGTTTACTGAGTGTGCACCCATAACCGTAGATTCAATTATGAGGAGGTTACTAGAACTTTTAGGAGTAATCGTGACTGTAAGATATTGGTCACCTTCTGTGTTCTGAGGGATCGTGTCATCAAGCGGGATTATTGTCGTACCTGTGGCGACTGCGTTTGAACTAGATGCAACCTCTTGCACGAGTGTACCTGTAGGAAGAGCTGTCTGGGCGATTGATGCTGAAGGAAGGGTAACTGTTCCACCAGATACTGTAAGACCGCTTGTAGACGTAAGAGAGGACGCTGTAACAGCTCCGTGCGTACCGTCTTGGTTGTGTTGAGTAAGAATACCCTCTACGAGAGAGTCTGCCCAGTCAGAAGTAGGGAGACACACAACGATCGTTCCAATAGGGTAAATGTCATCTGATCCACCAGTAAGTTGCAGCTGAGTAATAGTAGTACCAGATACGATACCTACCCAGTCAGATTGGGAACCTGGAACAATGTTCCCTTGCGTATCGGTTGTATAAAGTTGGAAGTTTACGGGTGTATCTGTAGGCCAACCATTTAGTGCAGCTGTTGAGATAGAGCTTGCAGCAAGTGCTTTCTGAGCCGTAAGGGTGGTAGCCTCTGCTCGTGTCCCGTTACTTGCTTTATGAAATTTATCTGTAATTAAGACCATAGTTTATCCTTTTATGCTTTCATTATAATTTTGTTGTTATAGTTATGCTAATCATCTGAATCTATCAATCCAATAGTTACGTACTCGATAATTACATCTGATAGTTGATAAGCTGTATTAGCTGTAGTCGTATCTACTGACCATGTCACCCAGTTCATGTCTTCTTCGATTTCAATAGCGATCTTCTCACGAGCGTTTCCATAAGAAATCGGAACCTCTAAGGTGGTAGACCAAGGAAGTGTAGACCACGCCGCCTCGCCCCATCCCACGGCTGTAGACACACTTGAGAATGAGTCAGATCCGACTGTAGCAAGCTGGGCATCTTCTGTCTTACCAGATACTGCCACGTTAATAGTTCCCCGTGGACGAAGGAACACGAATGTTACTCTTGTGACAGTTGCCCATACTTCACCGTCTTCAGAGAAGCGCAGCTGACCTGACGTAATATTAGTTGGGAAAGCTGACATATTGTCCATTGTTGCTTGCGAGTCGGTTAGTTCAAAGATAACATTGTCTTTTAAAACAAGATGGTGAGTGTTACCTGAGTTATCTTCGTAGAGCGACATCCAATCGGCAGAGATATTGAATGGGAGCATCCATGCCCCCTGGCGATCTAAGTCAAGTACCCATATTTGGTTATTAGTGGCAGAACCGACAGGGAGCGCCCAATAAATACGCCCATCGTATGCAAGTCCGACACATTGCTCCATGGCTAGGATATTAAGGTTGACGACATCGGGTTGGATTGTTTCTGAAACGGTTGTAGTTGAGAGAATATTCTGTAGTTGTGGCTTAGTTCCTGTAGTCTTGAAGCCCCCTCTAGACGGATACCATAGGGCGTCTCGATAAGAGACCACACCATCTGGAGAGTCTGTACCATCCTGGCCGTTGTCTTCCTTGACATCGAAGTAGGGGATAATCTCATCACCTACGGTTACAGAAGCGTTTGTCATAGTGTAGCGTTTACCAGCACCATTTGTTCCACGACAGATGACCATAGGTGTAGGTGTACCTTGCCCTGTCCTAAAGGGTTTCACGACTACTGGGAATTCTTTTGTACCCCGCCCGATTTCGATCCATCCTCCTCCGCCATAAGGAGAAAAGTCCAGAGCCGATATACCAGAACCACCATAGCGTACATACCGTGGGTTATCTGCATCACCAGTAAGGAAAACCTGCCCGTTGATGACCGTACCCCTAGTTACTTTAGGGCCTTCGGTTGTGTCGGCTACAGGAGCAGTACGGGTGACGTCTTTGGTAGCTGTCCCATCGTCTTTATAGGTAAGTCCTGTGATAGCAGAGGCAATCAGATATTGCTCGTCTGGGGTTTCTCCTACATAAAGATTATAGCTCTGGGCACTCGGTACCGCCGTCCAACTAATCGTAAGGTAGTTCGTCGTTGCGTCCCATGCACCACGTATAAGTGATACCTGTTTATTGGCGATAGGAGAAGCTGCTGTTTCCCCCACAGTAGAGTTAGCTGTGATCGTATAGTAGTAAGTATATGTAGTTCCAGAAAGTCCCGTAGCTACTATCGTCGGGACTAGAGGGGTGGTGAGTGCAACGAAAGGCACGACTGTCTGAGTGGGGATATTCACATAACTGAGGGAATCAACACCATTCATTACTAGCATCTTGTCGTCTATTTGTACGAAGTGAGCTGGAGCAGTGTTATCGTACGTTTTCCCATTGAGGATGATCCAGGCTCCGCCATCTTTTGAGATGGTTACCTTGGTGGTACCAGAGACATTCTGTAGAGTAATAAGCCACTTATCTAAGGTGACGGAATCCAGAAACTCACCAACTTCACCAAGAATAGTACCAACGGGGGTCTGCCCATACTGTACGAGTGATGGTCGAGGACCGACAGTTCCATCTTGGTATATAAGAACGTTAGTCGCCCCAACAAGCCCCTTGGAAGGTGTACGCCCTACGTCTAAGGTAGAGTTATATCCTTCAATCCAGGAACGAGTAGAAAGTCTTTCGATCTTGGGTGGCTTAATTTGCTGAGGGATAAACGACATTAGTCATCCCAACCAAGAGGTTGCCCTGCTGAATTACCGTACCAACCAGTAGCGGCATAGGTAGCACCCCAAGACTCACCAAGGACTGATGGTGCCATAGGGATTTGATCTAATTGAGCATCATTTTTCTGCTTCATCTTAATCATGATATTGTTCGCTTTTTGGATAAGAGCGGGATACTGAGACAGCTTCGTCACGGTGTTACGTACTTGCTCTGCAGCTACTGCATAGACAAGCCAGTTAGGATCATCGACTAAGATGTCATCGTTAGGATTGACGAGTGGATCAAGCTTCATCGTAACAGGAACGATTACTTCTCCGCCGTATTCGTTATCTCCTGATATGAATGTACGAGCAAAGACAAGTTCATCACCAATAACCGCACAAGTATTATTGTACTGATATTGTCTAAACTCTTCTGGGGTGACGAGTGACCAGTAGCTTATATTTCCGCTTGTACCTGTGATAGTAATGTAGTCACCCTCACGCTTGCTAAATTCATATATGTCTTCGTCCATTGATACACGGTCAGAGGTAATAGCGCCGAGTGAGAGGCGTTCATAACGAGAATTCCACTGAATGTCAGGCTCAGAAAGCCAGTCGTCTTGGAGGACATTAGCAAGCGCCAAAAACTTTGTATAACGTGGAGAGGTAGGAGCTAAAGTAGCCGTTTTACCGTTGCTTGTGAGATAGACTTTGGCGATAAATTGAGTAACGTTCATGATTGTTTTCCTGTCTTAATTATAGGGTTGTGCATCTGGTTATCCTATGCTCTTAGCTTTAATACCTTGACCAGCTGCCGAGAGTAGTTTTCGGATAGCAGCTGTAGACTGTGTACGTTTGAACCCACCACTAGAAGGTGCTTTGAACCCGATCTTACGTGTTCCACTTGATTTAGCGGTTGAGGTCTTGACAGTCGTCGCCTTAGCAGCGGTAGTGGCAGCTTTCTTTTCGGCAGTTGCTTTGGCTTTCGCTTTGGATTCTGTGGCTTTTGCCTGCTCTGGGGAGATAAGGTAGTCTTCTAGCGTACGTGTGCCGTCCAAGAATGCCTGTTGGTTCTTTGTCAGTTTCTCTGGCTCATACTTATCATTTGGATTTTCCGAATCGGCTTTAAAGTAAGCAATAGCTTTTATGTCTGTCTCTAGACGATTAAGCGCTTTAGCTTTTTCTTCTTGTGGGAGGGACTTATATCCATCAGTTTTAGTAAGGTCCTTACGTGCCTTATCAAATGCCTCAGTGATGGTATCTTTGGTCTGTTTAGCTGTAGCTCCGAAGAACCGTCCAGTAACAGATTCTTCGATTGTTTTACCTTGAACCTCAGAAGGATCTATAACACCCGTGGCTGCTAATGCAGCGTCTACCTTGTTAACGATATTCTGGCCTGCCCCACCAGCAGAAGTCTTAATAGCGTTATCTATCACTCTAGGAGAAATATTTGTCAATTTCCCTATGACTTTAGCCGTACCACTCGTATATTCACCATATTGGTCAGCGGCAGGTAGATTCTTTTGGTTGTCGGGGACGATTTGGTTACCCGAATAGAGGTTCTCATTGGTTAGTGTTTCTATCGCTGGTTTCAAGGCTTGAGGAATTACTTTATTAGATAAGTCTCTGAATGATCCAGTGTCAATTGAAGTAGTTGTGCCGATCAAATCACCGAGAGTCTTAGCGATATTAATTTCTCCATTTCCCGTAGCCGTCTCTAAGGCCGTTCTGGCAATGTTATTAAGCCCTGCTATTTCTTGTGAGACGGGTATCTTAATAACATTCCAGCGGCCAGTCTCGGGATCTTTAACTGGGTGTGGTGGAATAATTATGATATTCCCTTCTTTCTCGTAATCAGAAATATCGTTATAAGCCGCAAGTCGCTCAGGATCTGCCAGGTTCCACGCTGTTGTGGTAAGAACAGGAAGTGTACCTAATAATGCAACCTTTGTAAGTGTCTGAGCTGGATGTTTGACTAGGCTACGGTTGAAAGTCCTCGCTCCTTGAATACCAGCATTTAAGTAAGGCAACGCACTATTTAGTACAGCACCCCATTCACCAGCACGTGCGAAGTTTACAGTGTTATTACGAGCTGAGTGAGCACCGTACCGTACGGCATCAGACTCGTTCAGCCCCTTTGCGAGGGCAGCCTCCTTGTTTCCGTAGTATTGTAATGCACGACTGAATTCCTCGCTACGTCCGATTATATTTTCAACCGCACGTAAAAGTTCTCCTGGGTGCGTAACCGTATATGCTATGTTTGTGGCAGCGTTCTTCTCAGACCTGATACGTTTTACGGTTTGTACTGGTGCGTCCCTGGCAATATCAAACGAAGTTCCACCAGCGCCCTCACGTACTAGCTCTTTGTAAGACTTACTATTGTGATTAAGAGCCGAAGCTGCAGCACGCCTCATAACAGCTGGGTTAAATACAGATGCCCTTAATGGATGCTCTGAGTTAACGGCTGCAGATACAAGGTCTTTCGCAATGTTAGCAAGAGTAAATCCGACATTTACACCAGTTGCGCCTAATCGAAGTACACGAGTTGGAATACGGACTATCTTACCGAGTAAGCCGATCTGTTCCTTATTGAGTGCCTTAGCTGCCGCTGCAATCTCTGGAGTAGTCTCAAATCTGCGGACTTTTCCGTTGTCCAAGTAAGATATGACCGATTTAGCACCAACAGTCTCATCTGGCTTCATTTCACGAAGGTTAAAAGGGTTATCAGGAAGATCTTTGTAACTTGCAAGAATAGATGCTGCTTTATTTCGTTCACCCTGTGCAATCACATCCGTCGTCTTGTTGGCGATTGATGCAAGTGGACTTTCTATATCACGTTCAGACCCCTTGATCCTTTGTACTACCGTTTGCTGGCCAATAGAGGCCTTACCACCCCCACGCAGTTTGTTGGTATTGATCTCATCCTCACCAAAGATACGGTTAGCGGGCACGTAGTTTGGATATTTCTTTTTCAGTCCATCTGCGAGGTCCTTAGATATAAGACCATACTCTACACTTAAGTCGAGTAGCCCATCGTTATATTGTTTAATCTGTGCCGCCTGCTGCCCATACTTTGTGTCTAGTTGTTGTACGAGTTGTGCGTCCGCATCTAAGTTTCTTCCAGTCTTAACACCATTAGCTTCTAGGTCAGCGGCGTGTTTTGCAATAAGGTATTGGTCGAATTCACTTGTGTCTGGAACGGACTGAATAACCTTAGCTAATCCCTTGTCGTTTATGTACTGCCCTGCAATCGTGTCCGCACGAATAGCACGATCTAGTTGAGGTGTAATGTGATTTGCGTCACTAATTTGTATTCCCGCACCATTCTTATTTGCTCGTTTAAGGGTGTCCTCGATAGGAGCAAAACTATCTATAAGTTTCGTACTAATTTCGTTCTTTGCTTTCGAAATACCGCTAAGTGATGCTGACTTTCGTGCTGCCTCTTGCGCTTTACGCTGCTCTGCTACGTATTGCTTTACATTGATAGGTTGGCTAGATATCCCTTCCTGGGCGACAGGCCCCAATCCTCTGCCAGCAGGGATTGACGTCTCTAAGTCATTTTTTCCAGGAATCTTAATAGATCCAGTCTGGGCGACCCTGCGTTCAATGGCTTTACGAGTATTAGTTTTCTCCACCATGAGCTGTGCCATAGCTTTAGATACATCCCTGCGTGCTGAGGAGCCAGCAGGGAGAGTGTCATACTTCTGAGCCAGGTTGTTATATTCGGCGTCGTATTGTAATACGGCTGGGTGTTGCGTAGCAGCTTCACGTGCAGGGTTCGATGTAGCTGCCTTTTTGGTACCCTTCACAATCGCTTTAGAGAGAGGTACTGCGACATCAAGTGCACCTTGGGTAACACCACTAAGTAGAGCAGCTTCCCCACCTTTTTTAAGGGCTTCTTTTATGTCGCCTGTCTGACCCAGCACTTGTGCACCTGTGGCTAAACCTTGTGTACCACCGTAAAATGCCGCATCCCTTACGGCTGTTTTCGCTACTTGTTTAGCACCTGCACCTCTTGCGAGCGCAACTGGGTTAAGGAGCGACGTGGCATCTATACCGAGTTGTGCCGCCTTACCAGCGACGTTAAGTACGTCACTCGGCGTAGCTCTACCAGTTGCAATATTGGTTGCACTTTGGTCAACGTCACTCGTGCCTATGATCTTCTTACCTTCAATATCCGTTTGGCTTTGAAGGAGCTTACGTAGATACTCGGATGAACCCCCGCCTGCAAGTGACTTATCGAAGTTTAGTGTCGCAGCTGCCTTCTGTCGACTGTTAGTAAGAGGATTAGTCTTGATGCCTAGATCAGTTATAAGACCACCACCTTGAATTGCTAAGTCGGCAATACTACCTGCGGTCTGTTGGAATCCAGCACCAAGAGTTCGACTAAAGTCTGCTAGATTCTCTATAGGTGTCTTAGACCTAAGCATATTGACAGATTGTTTGTCACCAGCATTTGCGAGGTTCTTCCTTAGTTCACTACCGTTCTCTCCCGTGCCTTGGGTATACTGTTCAATGGTAATTTTCTTACCGTTAGGGTCGAAGAAGTCAAAACCTTTATCAGATCTTTGTTTCTTTGTATAAGGCACCAGGGACTCCTTAGTATCTAAATTTTGATCGTGATCTTGGGTCGTTTGGAGGGTAGATAGCATCGGGTGAGTTCACATCCCATTGATCGGTTGCTCCGAATTGTGGGTTCAGTGGCATGTTTGGACGGAAGTTTGTCAACGCTTGTAGACCAGCTATACGAATAGGGTTGGGCTGTTGCACCATTGGTCGAGAGACTGGTCGAATCGGCTGTGTGGTAATATCTTCTGGATAGCCGAAGTTCGCTGGATCTTGTCCAATTATGTAAGGACTGTTAAAATCCCCACGCTGAAAGGCAGATTCATAATCCCTTGCGGCTTGTTCATATCCAGGTTTTACCATACTTGTCCGCATAGCTTGTACAGCTTGTTCTGCTGGTTGTTGAATGTTTTGTGTTGTCTCGTTAAGAATTCCTAGTAATTTACGTAAGTCCATTATGCTAATCCTAGTTTCTTTCTTTGGTCTTCACCAAATATATTGAAGTATTGTCCCGCTGATTGTTGAGCTGGTGTCTGACCTTGCGCCACCTTGATGCCGCTGGTGTTGTACTGGTCAAGTGATGGTGCTGTGAACGCCACGTTCTTAGCGGCAATGGCAGGGTTAGCTCCTAATTGGTCGATCTGACTGAGTAGGCTAGACACACGGTCGTTATAAGGCGTAAGTACCCCACGAGCCTGTGCGTAGTTCTGTCCTCGTGCCTGTGCCTTCTGAAGAGCGATGTTAGAAAGTGTTTCATTAAGTCCCGCTTCTGTTTGAAGTAGTCCAGCGTTGAGTTGGTTCTCTTGGGCCGTTCGCTGTCGGTTGAGATCTTCTTGGGCTGAACCAAATGCTCTCTTTCGGTCTTCATCTGCAATGTCAATATTCTGTAAATTACGTCCAAAGGATGTTTGGATAGCGCCCTGTTGTTGGTTACCTTGACGAGCGACGGCTAAAGGCGCTGCAAATTGTGCAGCACTAGAAGAGTTACCGAGTAGTCGTCGGAGACCTTGAGCCTGACGAGCAACCGTCTGATCCACTGTTGAACGGGCTGCTACGTTGTCATCAATCGTTCGTTGTTTTGTAATGCCAGCATCTCGTTCTGCTTGTCCGTTGCTACTAAGAAGGCTATTTAAGGCGCTCTGGTAAGATCCAGCAATATTTCCTTGTCCTATACCACGTTGAGCGTTAAGACGGTCGAGGGCCTGTCGTGCAGCTGTCTCCTGGTCGTCATAGTAGGCTACGACAGAAGGATCGTACGATACACCGCTCCCTCTGGCTGCTGCTGAGTAAGTTGGTGAATCTGAACCTGAGAGATCAAGGCCAGGGAGGCCATTTGCTAATAGTCCAGATATTCCGCTGAGATTGAAAAGATTGTCTCCACTAACTACTGGTGCCTGAGCTAATACAGGGCCAGGCGCATTTGTCCCAGTAGGGGTACTATAGTCGACGTGTGTGGCCGTTCCATAACCAGGGTCTGTGTAATTTGTTCGTCCGTAAGTTGCCATAAATTCTCCGTAATAAAATTAGATTTTATCGTCCAGGAATCCTTAGATCGACTACTCTAATAGATATAGTCTCGATATATAAAGTATACCCTAACACTTTTAGTTAAAGAACTGGAACCTGTATAGATAGTGGGACATCAACATTATATGACTGATCCACTCGTTCTACATGAACCGTGACCACTTTAGGAGATAGGAGCGCATAAAGTACTAGACCCGTAATAATGACTTGAATAGATACGAATACTATCAGAAACTTCTTATTAACGATGAATTCTTTATCTGTAGCCACTATGCTGCGATCCCTATAAGCTGCAGCTTGACGACAACTCCGTCGGGGATAGTTCCCATAGAGACTGAGCCTAATGCATTAATACTCAGAATTGTTACTCCTGCAAAAGCCTGCTTTGTAAACGGAATTGAGACTGTCTTATTACTTGTAATTGTAGGGAGGCCTTGGGCGTACACTCCCGACGAATCAATAAAGTTCGTTTGAATCGAGTCTGGGAAAATCGTAGAACATAGTGCCGTTCCACCTGAAGTTCTAGTGGCTCCCTGAGTTGTGACGTATGAGGCCGTTGTCCCACCAGCTGTATTGATAGTTTCTGTCCACATAATGATATCACCCGTATTCGGAGTACCATTCTGAGAGATGCCGTTAATGTAATAACGTATAGCAGTCTTCTTATCTATCTTATCGTTTAGCGTTGATTCGACGGTGAATACAGCTCCACTCGTAGGAATCCTTGTATTGTCGTTAAGCATCGGGATAACCGACGACATAGCAATCACGTCTATTTTATCTGGGTCGTGTCCATTTACTGGTATCGAAAAAGCGTCTGATGTTGGCATATTATCTCCTTATGTTCCCATTACTTGCCACGAAACGGCGGTAGTTGCTGCTCCACCAGGAGATATAAATCCAAAAGTAACAGTTGTCGTGTTGAACGATCCTACAGCGACATACTGGCGTCCGTCCACTGTCATATTAGCGGCTGTTCCTACGACACTCGTAATAGTAGTAAAGAATGAAGTTGGGAGAGTAATAGTGTAGTTAATACCTGCAGCAGAGGATGTCTGGTTAGCCGATACTCCCCAGGCCATCTTTATTCCACCTAAATTAATATAGTTGATTGAACCCGCAGCTGTACCCGCATTCGTCTGAGTTGAGACCGTAAGGGCTAGAGCAGTTGCTCCGAGTGTTCCACCACCAGCAGCGTTTGTATGTGTGTGGGTAGCATTAGTAAATGAAGCAATAGTAGGGGTCACGATCGTTGGAGAGCTTGCAAGGACTAAGTTGCCTGTACCTGTTTGGTTTGTCGTCGTGAGGGCTGTACCACCACCGAGAGCGATAGATGTACCCGTTGCCGCTCCTAGTACTGGAGTTACGAGAGTCGGGGAAGTAGCAAGTACGTTTGAACCTGTACCCGTATTGGCTACGATAGATAGTGCACCTGTTCCCCCTGTTGTTTGGACTGATCCGTTAGACGTAAGGTTAGAGAGCGTAGCAATGTTCTGGCTTGTGTTGACTGTGATCGTATTAGTAGAACGAGTAAGACCAGTAGAGAAGGTAAGTGGGACTTCATAGTCAGTTCCTGCAACTGCAATACTCGGCACACCTGTCGTCGTGGTGTTCTTTAAAATACCTGTAGCTAGCCCAGATAGAGCCGTACCGTTAATTCTTGTGACGGTCGTAGAGTTAGTATTATTAGCTGATCCGTTGAAACCACTACCAGTTGAAGTAACATCCCCTGTTAGCGTACCAATTGTTCGGGAAGTCGTAAGGGTAGCCGCTGACCCAGTCGTATTCTGATTGAATGTTGGGAAAGTATTTGTTCCAGAAGTAAGGTCTTTGTTAGTGAATGTGTCAGTTGTTGCCCTACCTACAAAGGTCTCTGATAATGCGGCAGGCACTACCCAAGAGCTTGATCCTAGCGCAGTACCAACAACCGCCTTGATGTCTATGAACCCACTTGTATTATTTTGTAAGGTAAGGATGCCAGCTGTTGTACCAGCCGTACCAAGGATAAGTTTTCCACCACCGTTGGAGGTAATGTCTGTAGCGACCTTGCTATCGTTTGTTCCTGCTCCTAACATAACCGAGTTAGATGTAAGCGACCCACCCGTGTTCGTGACCGTTCCAGCTCCTACGGATGCGATAACAACACCCCGTCCTATGTTTACAAGCAGTGAAGTTGTTGAGAGGGCTTTACCTACTGGCTTAGAGACCTGTCCGACTGTGCTTGGGTCTGTAGCCGTAAGTGCGCCAGCCGTTGTAGGAGATACATAATAAATCGAACCAGAAGTTAGCCCAGATAATCCAGTAATTGGGCCACCATTCTCAGTAAGGATAAACGAGTTAGCATTTACTACAGTAGATACTAGTCCTTCGACACCCGCATTAGCTGCTGCATCTGCTTTAGAGGCAACATAAGCTGTACCATTCCAATAAACGGGCGTTCCTAGCGAGAATCCGTGAGCAGTCTGTGTAACCGTTATGTCCGTTTGTGGAGCACCTACAATCGTGATCGCTGGTGTGGTAGTTGTATTAGCTACAGTTGCATCAGTTGTTGCAGAGGTAACAGATGTAACAGAACCTCCGCCTCCCCCTGAGTAGATAGGAATGTTTAGTGTGTTGCCAACAAGTGTGGCAGCTCCAGAGCCACCTGTCGTCGTTAGTGTAAGAGTTCCTTGCTTCGCCGCTAAATCAGTAACAAGGTTCGTAACTTGTGATTCAGCAATTTGGATAGATACGTTAGCAGCTGCGGTCGTAAGGCCTTTTGCATTTACCGTCTGAGTCATTACCTGAGACGCAGAACCGAAAGATCCTACGTTAGAGTTGACTGTCGCTAGAGTAGTAGCGTTTGTGTTGTTTGCAGATCCATTGAAAGTTGATCCAGTGGCAGTGATATCACCAGTAAGTATTCCGATAGTTCTCGCAGTTGTAAGGGTAGCAGCAGAGCTAGTAGTTGGGACGTTGATAGAAGCAGGAAGAGATAGAGTAACAGTATTAGCCGTATGGGTAACTGTAACTTGTGAGGCCGTCCCTTGAATTGTTTTTACTTCCTGGCCAGTACCAGCGGCATTTATACCGAAGACTTGGTTAGCAGTACCGTTTCCTAAGGAGGCAGTTGAAGGAGTAACGTGGATTGTTCCTACTGAAGCAGAGGAGACCCCTACAATACCAACTCGATACCTATAGTTAGGTGCAGAAGGGGCTGTGGCTGTAAGTCCTCCAGCTACCGTAGAAGAAAGGTAAACCGTTTGGCCTGCCGTGAACGCAGAGGTATCTATACCGTTTACATTCCCGATGCATGTGACGAAGCCTGTAGCACCGTTCGCTATACTCTCCGTCGTAAGACCTGCTACAACGGTAGTACCAGGAGCATTCGCCTGAGCTAATGCAATCGTTGGCATACCAGATGAGGCACCATTTAGATAAATCGCTGCCCCGTTAGCAATAGTAGAGCCTGTGTTATTAACAACTCTAATCCATTCTTCCTGTCCAACTTGTAATGAGACGTTTGAGTCTGAGTTACGGAATGTAAGAGCATCCGTCGTGGAATCGAAGTAAAGTTGACCAGCCGCATAAGCTGGAGGAGTAATGGCTGTCGTTTGAAGACCATTAGAAAGAATAGGTGCTGGTGTGAAAGTCTTAGTGCCCGTGATAGTTTCAGGGCCTGCGATGTGTACGTCTAGAGCGTCATTGGAGGCTATCTGAGCCACAGTGAAGGCTGTAGTAGCTAGTTGTGTCGTATTCGTCCCAACCGTCGCTGTAGGGGCTGTAGGCGTGCCAGTTAGAGCAGGACTTGCAAGTGGAGCGTATCCTGATAAGTTCTGGTCACCTGTATTTGTCCCAGACAAGTTAGACCCTGTTACTGTACCCACAGCTGCCACACTTGAAGGCGTGATAGCTCCAAGACCAATTGTGAGGCTGCCCGAGCTTGTAATAGGACCACCACTGACAGATACGCCGTTAGCGCCTGTCCCATTAACCGAGGTGACCGTTCCACTACCTGATGCCGTATCCCAGACCGTATCGTAGTCTGTATTGGAGTTCTTCTTTAAGATCTGGCCTGTTGTACCCCCCGACGGAATACCAACCCCTGCAGGGCCAGCTGGACCAACTGCATCAACGTCCACGCTAATAATAACGTCAGGCGCTAATGTAATCGGTACAGATATAGGAGCAGCCAATGAAATGTCTACGTTTAAAGCATCGTCAAGATCCACGTTCACGTCAATTGGCTGCATTATATATCCTTAGTTACATCTTGGACAAATTCAATGTCCTGCTGTTTTGTACTTGAGACTTTTCCTAGTGGTGATACTGCCTGAATATCGTATACATACTGCCCAGGAGTGACCCTAGTATCAGTGTTTGAGAGGGCAATGGTTGCCACGTTACTGAGTATAGTAATACCGTTTGTAATATCTTTAGCGATTATCGCATCTGTATCGTTATCTGGAGTTAGGCCATTGATGTCTTTAACAGTAAAGAACACCTGGTATCCCGTAATATCCATCGGAAAAGTAACGATGAGACTTCTGTCGTCACCACAGATTAAAGCGTTCTTCTTGGTCAGTTTAGTTGCCATTGTTTCTCCTTAATATTTGGAGGGAGACCCCACTCTCCCAATTTAACTACGCAACTCTTGCCCAGGTACCGATTACTTCTTGTACAAAGTAACCACCTGTGCCTGTAGCACCACTACCAAGAAGAGTGATTTCGTCACCAGTCTTAGCTGTAGCCTTTGTGTTCACTGCACCTTTGTTTACAGTAGCGGTATAACCGTTTCCTGTAACACCATCAGCTGCTTGTGGAGCAACTGTGATACCGACTTTACCGTCGTATGATCCACCGTTACGGATAGTAAATACTGCACCGTCAACTGTAGCTGGAAGAGTAATAGTAACTCCATCAACTGTGACGTTCTGTACAATACCACTGTCTGCAACAGTAAGAGTCTTGTTAGCCGTTACGGTCACGTTTGAGCGATCGTAGTGAGCTTGAATCGTATTTGCCATTATATTTTATCCTTATTTCTTATTAGCAGATTTTACTTCTGCAGCGTTTTGTTCTGGAAGTTTCTTAGCTTCTTCAGCGGCTTTTTCAGCCTGTTTTTCTGGAGCTGAGAGGGATTCACGCACCTCTTTTTTAGCGTCTGCAGCAGATTCACGGTACTCTTCAGTTTCCGCTTCTGTTGCTGCACGCCAACCAAGGTGAATGAAAGCATCGGCTTGAGCTGGATCAACAGCTTCGAGGAATTTCTTCTCACCAATTTTGTTGTTTAGCTCATCTGTTGCTTCAAATACATAGACACCATTCTTGCTAACGTCGCCAGTGACGCCGTTAACTTCTTGTGGTGCAATTCCTTTAGGAATAGCCATAGTATTATTCTCCTTTATTTAACTTAATTAGGCAGCCATGACAGCGTAGATAGCCTTACCACGGTTGGTAGGGATAAATGCGTCGTAGTATCGGCGTCCTTCAACAACCCATCCGTCAATACCCTGTACTTCATTAAGAGTACGGATCATGTCGAACTTAGTTGGGGCTACAAGTACGTCGTCAGCTGTGAATAGGAATTCAGTGTTAGCTGGGAGGTAGCTTGCTGGAACGATGTGAATTGTAATTCCATCGACAATTTTAACGTCACCACTCTTTACGTCTTTGTATGCTTCGTCAGAGGCAACCTTGAACTCAGCGTCTCGGCGGAGAAGGTTGTAGTATGTACGAGTCATGAAGACGTGGATGTTCTCGTTCTCGATTAATGCGTTAGTAAAGTAAACGTTAGCAGCTAGATAAGTCTGGTAAGCGTTCACGTTAGTAACAACAGTAACCTGTGATTGTGAGTTCGCTACAGCGTAAGCTTGTAGTGTTGCAAGACGGTACTTGTCAGTAGTAGGGATAGCAACTTCACGAACTTGTCGTTTAACGCTTTCACCAACTTCTGTAACCATCATGCTGTCAGCCCAGTTACCACGGTCGATTGAGTATGTCCATGCTTTGTCTTGTGAAAGGGTAAAGGTTTGTGTACCTGTTCCCAGTTCGACTAGTTGTCCGAATCGGTTTGAACCGCCACGAACGTAGTCAGTTTCTGCTACAACACTTACGTTGTAGATTGTTACAGACTGGCGACCATTAAAGTCAAGGCGGATACCTTTGTTAATGATGTCGTTAGTCTTTGCTTTCACGAAGTATCGTTCGTCAAGAACCTTCAGTGAAGCACTAGCGAAATTTTGTGCCATTATTATTCTTTCTTTAGTTAGTCGTCTAAGCCCTTAAGCAAGATGTCCATAATAGGATCAGTCGTTGCTTTCTGAGTCGTAGATTCACCCGTTGTGTCAGCGGCAGCAAGTTCCCTTTCGGCAGCTTTTTTTCCGTTGATCTGACCTCGTTGTGCGCCTCGCTCATGGATCTTAGACAGTGTTTCATAAAATTTGTACGGGAGAACATTTGCCTGTACGATCTGGCCTGTCTTAGGATCTGTCTGAATACCTGAAACATTCATGTATTGTTCAGCTGCAAGCTTTGCAAAGTCTTCGTCGTAATCCTTACTCTCTGGATTAAAGACTGGGAAGTCATACAAGACTTGCATAGATTCCATATTAAGGTCGTTCGTGAGTTCTACTACGTGGGTGTTGTACTCCTTGACGGCATTCTCTTGGCGCATAGCCTCAATCTTGGCGTCAATCTCGTCCATACCCTGTTCTTGTAGTTCAGCTGCAGTGAGGGGCTTGTACGCTCGGGCGTTTAACTGCTCCACTTGTCGTTGCAACTCACGCTTCTCACTTACAAGAGTACGTATGCGGTTCTCGGCGTTGTTCTTTGCCTTTGGCTTTCCTTCTTCTGTTTCCTCTGCGTTAGATTCCTCAGACTCTTCAGTGTCCCCACTGTCTTTGGTTTCCTCGGCTTCCGTTTCTGGAGCTTCAGCCTTTTCCTCTTTGGTTTCTGCAGGTGACGATTCTGCTGGTGTAGTAGGATCTACGGTGTCGTTACCTTCGTTGTCGAAACTTAGGGTAATGTCTTCGTTAGCGTCATTAGTGCTAGAATTTTCATCCATAGCGGCCTCCTTTATTGTTTAACGTTCGTAGCGTGAACGAATCGAGAGTTGGATAGGCTCTATGCCAGCGTCGAGTGGGGTCGACACCAGCATACAGACTACCCCTACTTACCCAGGAATCTATCCTCCAGGTTAATGAGGTTATCTACTTCTGACTGAACTAGGGCACGGAACTTCTTGTTAGCCTCAACTAATATCTGAACTTGGTTAGCTGGCATAGAAGCCTCTACGCCTAGACCAGAGATGGAGTCGGTATCACTGATAACCTGTTTGAAATGGGTAATGAGGTCTTTTACAATAGGGTAAGACTTTTCAAATTTAGACTGCTCTTCACGTTCTTCAGCATCCTGTTCTTTAGGAACAGAGTTGAAGTCGTCAAATGGCTGCCCATCATTAGGGTAAGTATCGTCGTTCATTATTCATCCCTCTCTGCTTGACCGATTATTTGTGCAACCTCTTCTATAGGGACATCTTCACGTAGCATCACAATAGCCTGAGCAATGATCTCGTTGTCGAAGCCACGCTCTTGTAGTCCTTGGATGAGTTGTACCTCTTCGTCGTTTAGACCTTGGAAGTCTGCTTCATTAATGACACCATCTGCAAGTGGGTCGGGGAGCTGGTCTTCTTGGATATCCATAGAACTCATTGGCTGTGGTTCCATGGCTTCTAGTGCCTGTGGTGGCAGTTCTGTCATCTCTGGCTCTTGCATAACTTCACCTTCTGGGATCATCGTAGGGTCGATCTGAGGCATCTGAGCGTTCGGGTCGACTTGCGGTTGTACAGCCTGTGCTACCTGTGCTTGTTGTGCTGCTGCCTGGTCTGCTGCGAACTGGTCGGCGTCGATAGCTAGTTTCTCTTGGTCTTCTACACCAGTAAGAGCAGTGTATTGGTTCCATAGTTCGACTGCTTTCTCTGGGTATTGTTGAAGGATACCTTGAAGGAGCGGGCTAGCTTCGATGCGTTGGAAGAATGAGTCGAGGGCTTCAAGCTGTGCTTCTGTACTTGCCTTGTCTGATGTGCTAGCATCCACTTCAAATTTAAGAGATTCAGTGAATTCATCCCAGTTGATGATATAGACATCTTTAGCATCTACTGCAGTAGGGTCAATATCACGTACTTTACGAGCGGTTTCTTTATCTAGTTGGATCTCTTCAACACCATGCTTGTTAGCAAATGTGAGGTTAAGCATAGACTCGAATACGTCAGAGATCCATCGTTCATACTGTTTACGCATGTAGTTGTCCGAGATACCTAGCTTGAGGTTTTGAGCCTGGACACCAGCGCTTGTCTTAGAGAAGCCAGGGTTACCTACTTCGGCAGAGACAGACGTATCACCGTTGTTGTTCATAGCGATAATCTGAGACTTAAACAGTCCATAGTCGTTTGTGAAGTTGTTAAGAGCAGTTGTGTCTAGCTTGGCACTCTCGATGCTATTCTGTGGGTTATTACCAAGATCCCATATTGCATTAGGTTGGAGCTTGAGTTGAGACTTATTAAATTCACCACGCTTAATAAGAGGAGGGGCAAGGTTTAAAGCCCGTGAGTACTGGTAGCTTTGGAGCATAGAGTCTATAACGTTCTGTGTACCACCAGAAAGCTCAACAACACCACGTCCAAGGGGGTTCTCAAAGTCGATATTAGCGTATAAGACCTGGATGGGCATGACACCACGAGGGTCTTTGTTCTTCATTGTACGGACGAATAGTTCAGGACCTGTGGCGAATGATAGGAATTCAGCACCTACACCGTCTTGGAAACCATGGATAATCTCGATACCTTCAGCACGGGTATTACGTTCCTTCTCACCAGCCGATTTAGCTGAGTCTTCCTTTTGGGTAACCCAGTCCTTAAGCTTCTTGAGTTCAGCGATGTCCCATTCACCCTCATACTTCTCGCCATTGGTCTTGGAAGACTTGCGTAGTCTCTCTTCCTTAGCAATGAGAGCGTCAATATCAGACTCTTGGTACCAGGCACGAACAAACGTGTACTTACAGTCATAGAAGGTGAGCTTACCCTTCTCTAGAAATATATCCTTTATGTAGATAAGTCGAAAGTCACCATAACGCCCATTATCACTGCTGAAGAATGACATCGAATAACATGAGCCGAATGTAAGCCCCTTGCCAACTGTTCCCCATGATTTTTGTAGTACGTCAGCTTGTGAGTTAGCGTTAGGAATAATCTTATCTGTGAGAATGAAGTTAGCGACAATAGACTGAACGTCAGACTGGGTAGTTGTCACCTTACCTGAAGGGACTTGTTGGATAATGCGCTTAGGGAACTCCTGAATAATAGCTGCGAGTGTTCCATCTGTGTTCTTAGGATACGCCTTGTTGATACCTGGGTGTGGTCGGTTGCGTGCAATACGCTCGTACTCAGCAAGAGGGTCTTGAAGAGGGGACATGTAGTCCTTGCTGTCTGTCCATCTTTTCTGGAAATTCTCTTTAGTAAGATAAGCTTTAGCCACTGTTGTTCCTTGTTGAAGTGACCCTGGAACGTACAGTAGTCTTGATGTTTAAATTATACGGTTACGCTATTGGTTACACAATCACCTGGTTGGAGTAAAGTCACCACCATCGTTTTCTAGGGCTTGTTTGGTACGCATGTTACTAGTTGATAATAAGAAATGGGGTTCAAGGTCATCAGACACAATAATAAATCTAGGCTTGTTTTGTACTGACTCTCCGTAGTACTGGGCAAAGTCTTTTACTTGTTGGCGATGCTGCCTTACGAACCATTCTTTCGTATAGGTTGGAACTGCATCTGTTTCGTCAGATTTCAGGGCATACTCCTCAAGGAATCTATGCTTAGCTTCTAAAGCCTCATCCATCGTATCGAATAGCCCAATCTTGTAGGTAACTCTGTTTCTATGTATACGGACACGGTACTTACCCACTGCTACCCAAAAGTCTATGCCTCGTGTATCCATTATAATCTGTACTCCCTCTCCAGGAACCTATGTCCTTTGTCTGAGTAGATACGTCTGAATGTCACTTCCTTAGAATCTTTGTGCTCACGCTGAAACTGTATGATCTTAGCAAGTTCTTCGGAGTCATCCTTTGTAAGTTCTTTGACTTTGATCCATTTGTGCTTTACTACAGGCTTACCATTCTCGTATTTATCTAGTGTACGTTCTTCTCCAAAGTCCATGTCTGTCTCCTTTAGTAAATTAAGCTATCTATTGTTCCACTGGTCATTCCGTCGTCTTCGTCTTCTTTTGGTCTGAGGCTCTCCATTGCGTACCGTTCAGCGTCTCCTGCGTGGTTGAATATGTCTTCTGGTACGTTGAGGATCTTGCCATCTCGGTCTGTCTTCCACATATAGTTTCGGTATTCTTTGATGGCGTTGGTACTGCGCTTAGTGATAGAGATGCGTTGATCTTGGATGTATTGAATGCCCTGGTTAATAGAACCCTGTCCTTTATTTGCTCCAATGACGTTGACCCCATACAAACGTAGTTCGTCTATGCTCTTAGGCTCGGCACTATCTGCTATGACAAGTGTATTGGCCTTCGGGAGGTTGTTAATAACGTCCGCTATCTGCTTGTTACTCAGTCCCTTTTGGTAGATCTGCTCATCAAAGATGTACCCACCGTTGTAGTAATACACGTCAATAAGGGCTGTAGGGTCATTAGAGTACCCGAAGTCTAGCCCACGGCGCTCTAGGCGTGCTTCATAGGGTATATCGTCAATTATTTGCCAGTTGGTATAGATCTTACCCTCGACCTCGCCCAAAAGTCCTAGGCCGTATACTCGCCACCAGTTTTTATTGTTCTTACGTGACTCGATAGAGTCTACGATACTCTGCGGTAGTCCCTCGTTATCCTTGTAGGTTAACGTTATGAAATCTACATCTCTATTAGGCTCTACGTCCGTATACCACCAAAATTCATTAGTCGGGTTCCAGTCAGCCCATATCTCTTCGTCTGTGCGAACTTCTAGTTGTTCAAATGTCTCAGCAGGCAGGTTGTTAGCCTCGTTCATGTATAAGCGGTTACGTCGTGGTCCACGCACCTTGCTTGGCATATCAGCTGAGAAGAACTCTATCTTGCTGCCAGTTTCAAACGTATAGGTGAAGTCTGATTTATTCCATCTATCAGCTTTGAAATAATTATGTTCTGTGAGGATTGAAAGGAAGTCTCTCATTGCACCACGTTTCAGGTGAGGCATCGACTCTGACACAATACTTGTCAACTTCGGTGTCTTATCTGATTGTGCTTTGTCTATAAGGATCTGGAGGATAGATATAGTCTTACCAGCAGAAGTACCACCAGCTACACCCTTAATGCGCTTGCGAAGCTTTAAGAGTTTATTGGTTGCTGTTGTCGCTACGTACATCTTTGTCCCCACTAGCACCACCTAGAATAGGCGTAACATCTTGGACTTTAACGTCTTGTTGTGTTTGTTCAACGTAGCCATGCTTGCTTAGCATCAGCTTCGTAATGACTGCATTATAGCGTCCGATGAGGCTGTTTTGCAGTAGTTTATCAGCTTGGGCTGCACGTAGTTTCCTTAAGACGTCGGAAAACCCTTTGTCTTCCTTCTCCCATTCGTACAACGTATCCTTATGAACGTCTAGAATAATAGACAACCTCTCGATGGTTGGGAGAAGAGTTGTAGGGTTCATAGTATCATTGTCTGCAACGTACTGCTGAGCAAGTTTCAACAGCTCTGGAGACATCTTAGTTGGTCTTGCCATTAAAGGCTATCATCCTCAATAGTTACAACCGATCGTGAGTTATCGAATGGTGTCTCAACCATTGGGGGAACATCGTATTCCTTAACATCACCTTCTTTGATAGATTGGTCGAGAGTTTTATTACCCCACATAAGAGTTATACCTTTCAACATTATTGATTGCCCGCTAACTGTCTATTTATTGTATCAACTGTTGCATCCAACATATCAACCTCTGAACCGTTATCGTCAATAAGCATACTAGCTGTTTTTTTGTCAGTATAAAGTATGTTCACTAACCAATTACCAACCCTGTCTACATCAATCTCAATACGCTTAATGTCTTTGAACGTTCTCATAGTGAATCATCCTCGGCTAGAATTGCCTTAGTCTTTGCAATGACCTGTTCGGGATCTTCTTGTTGAATCCCTTGTTTGATTTGGCTTGCCCTGATTGTAAGACTGATAGAGTCACCCATGATTATTCTCCGTTAGATACTTGCATCATAACACAAGAGGAATGGGGTGTCTACTAGATGTTCTTACCCAGGTACTTAATTGGATCGTCAGAAATCACCATTTGTTGTAGATGGTGCTGCCATAACGGAAGTTGTCTATAGCTTGGGTCACCGTCAATACCCATTCCTGTTTCACCTCTTACTGCCATAAAATCTTGTTCTTCATACTTATCACCTACCATTGATACGTCCAGGTTATCTTTGTCAAAGTAGATTTCTTCACCCCATATTGTCTTGGCGAAGTCATGCGAATACAGAATATCGGTTGCTACGCATATGAAGTCTTCGTAGTCATAATATTCATGGTCAACTCCGCCGATTAGAACGTTACCCAACCACTGTTTGAATAACTTATCTTTGTTCTTTGTATTACCGTGATAATATACCCACGGTTGTTTCCACCCACCGTCTATAGCTAAGTTAATAGCCTTTTCAAGAATTTCTTTGTTACTCATTTCTTTTTCTTATCCTTCATATCAATGTCTTCAATACTAATATCTTTAGGGTCGTATGTGATAGTCTCTTTACCGAACACCCGTCCATCTTTTATCTTGGTAATCTTAATATCTGTTCTCTTGTCCCCGTCCATGAATGTAAGGATCTGTGGCTCTTTAGGGTGTATCTCACGATAGATAACGAGTTGTTGAATGAAGTCCTCGCTGAGGTCACTAGTTAGCTCTATAGGACGTTTCATAGGTGCTCGTTCCTGTGTCCGTGACAGTTATATCCTTTGCGGCTCTTAAAACAAAGTCCGAAGAAATGTAGTATGTTATTCATTATTCTATATTCTTTACTTTCTTTGGTTTATCAGCAAAAATACTCTTTTGTTTGAGTTCTTCTGTGTGTTGTGCCTCGTACTCCCGCTGGATAGCTTCAATAAGCTCGTGTGTCTCAGCGTAGGGCTTAGATCCTAAGTAAGCGAGTACTCTGTTAATTAGTTCTGTGGTGATTGTAAATTTGTCCATTATTTTCTCCTTTAATCTTCTAAAACACTTATTATGACCTGATTATTCCATCCGAACGCCCGTTCAATCTGTTCCATCGCATGATCTGGGCCTATGTTATCTGGTAGTTCGACTACTATTTTGCTCATAGGCATTCACCCTTCCTTCCGTGACAGGTATAGCCGCCCTGTTTCTTGTGGCAAAAGCCTAGTAGGTGGTAGATAGCTTTCATAATTTCTCCTCTGTGTTGTAGAGAGCCTTACGAGAGGTACCTCTTTGTGCGTTCATACCCTTAGTCACTGCGATATGAATCATCTCTTCTCTACTGACGTTTTCTTTGTTTTCTGGTTCGATAATAGGAATGTCTTCCCCTATGACATGTTCATCTATAGCCTGTTTGATGGCATCCTCTGTTGCAGTTAAATCTAGCCACCACTCTTTATTCATTTCTCTTAGAATTCTCGTGGGTGTATACTTAGCAATCGCTTTAGATAGGATTAGCCTTAGCTCTTGGTCTAGGTTACTTTCTGTAGGCATTACAACCACCCCGATATATTATTTTTACAGTCACAACAATACTTAAACTTCCCTAGTACCTTCGGCTTTTCTCCGTCTGAGTATGTTTTGATTGACCTTATTTCTGTATGTCTATGACGGCAGAGGATATACTTTACTACATTCTTAAACTGTTCCCATCTACTTGATGTGTACATTTTGTTTTCTCCTCGCTTTTACTGATTCAACCCATTGCTCCAATGCATCTATATCCTCCTGTGGAAGCTCTGTAACGTCATCTTCCACATTTGCCAGCACTACTCGTCCGTCACTGAGAGTTACTTGTATACACTTACTCATTGCCTTGCCCCTCCTTAAATGTCTTACTCTCTACCTTCATCTTTAGAAACCTTGGTTCACCTTTATGCTCTCGCTCATTATGCTCATCTATTGCTTCCCTAACGCCTTTACGGTAACCAGTGAACCAGCAGAACCAAAGGAAGTTACTCACCGCAAGGGCTATTAGCAAGAATGTTTGCATTACTTGGTCTCCTCTTTAGTCTGGAGGGCTTGAAGCCGCTTAATCCGATAGATTGTACCTTTATCAACATCAAAGTTTGCAACCTCTTCTATACGGGCTTCTGTTACTTGTTGGAGGATTAGCTCCATCATATCGTCTGTGTAGTTTTTATCGTTCTTTAGAATAGCTGTCCCGATGATTCTACCAACTTTATCCCGCAGTTCTTCTGTGTCTATTATGTGAGTCATAAAACCCTCGCTCCGTAAAAATGATATGTTGCAACTTCGCCGTCAAAGCTAATAAGTCGAAAGTATAAGCTTACATTGTGTGCATCTTCTACTGATGCATCGCCAACAAGCGCGAATCCAGTGTCTATAGCTGGCGTACCTTCCATTTCAATTTCTTTTTCCCAACCACTAAAGTTGAAAACTGCTTTATATTTAGGCATCTTTCTTCCCTTCTTCTGATAAACCTAAAGTCTCCAGTATTTCTTTACGTAAACTTGCTCGTATTGCGACTGTTCTTTCTATGTAATCGGGTAGGCTAGTGGGAACCTCATCACTAAAGAATAGGTCACGCTCTTCGTTTATAGCCTCTCTTACTGATGCTTTTGATATGAAGTTAGATTGGACAAATGGCAGAAAAACACTATCAAATATATCGCCAAAATATTTAAGCTCTCCTTCTTCTTCAATACCGAAGTAATTGTACATGGCGTCTATAAACTGTTCTCTTTGCTCGTCTTCTTGTGTCATTTAGTGCCTTTCTCTTCTATTTCGGCTCTCAGAACTCTGATAAACTGAGCGGTCTTAAGGTTATCTCCATCCCACTGTTCTAGTGCACCTAAGATACCAAGCTGAGCAGTCTTTTCTTTTGTATCTATAACTGCTTGAATAGCTTGCTCGTAAACACTAGTCAGCCTCTTAGCCTCTTCTTCGTATCCTTCTACAGGCTCTTCTTTTAATTTGAAGTCAGCATATCCGTATTTGTGTAATAGATCGTAGTGTTCAATCTGCAATCCTCTGACTATCTTCTTAATGGATTCGTCTAACTCAGTAGTAACGTTTGATTGGTGGGGAGAGGGGTTAGTGCAGGTACATATTGCATTAGGATTAATACCATAAGATACGCCTGGTTCTAGTATCATCTTGTTACAGTTTTTACAGTTCATCCCTCATCCTTACTATTACTTAGGTTGGTACGTTGCTCGGCACGAAGCCTGTTGCGTACTACAACATTTGCCCATCCCTTGACCCAGCTAACAACACCCATGAAAGTTTCTTTCTCTGGCTCGTCCTCGCCAATCACATACTTATAGACTGCTTGCTTGATGGCTTCAGAAATCTCTGTTGCCGCATATGGTTGGAGTAATTTGTCCAGCTCTTTATCAAACTCTGTAGGCGTACTCATGACTGCTCCTTTTTTAGCTTTCGGGCTGCAACACCTTTAGCTGAGAATTCTTTTTGCTGCTCCTCTGTATGAAGGGCTGCACCTTTTGGGACTTTCTTTAGCCCTCCTAGGCGGCCGTTCCTTCGGTTTGCTTCTATCTGCTTTTGGCTAGGCTTACGCTTTACCTTGTAAAATTCTGGTTGAAATGGTTTGTTTGTCATTTATTATCCTTTTTCTCTATTTTAATTTGCCATCCACGTCTTAAATACCAGCGGCTCCCTATAAACGCACTAATAAATGTTAGGCTTTCGCTTGTAGTAAGCCACTCACGGTTAGCGTTCCTGCCATATGTTATCCAAGTCACCTTCTACCTCCTCGTTTAGTTTTCTTGCCCTGTGTTCTAGTATCGAGTAGGATCTCTGCTGGACATACACTAACAACTCGTCTGATAGCTTATATAAGGTCTTATCTAGGGACTTCATCCGTCTTACCATACTACGGGTTAAAGTATCATCTATGTATTCTGTTCGTCTCATACAAACCTCACCGTTTTCTCGCCATACTTGTTAATGTAAAACTCGTACTTCTTGAACCGTTGCTTCTCTACCGCATCGCTGCCTGGGTATTTAGATCTAAGGTCTCTCCTTATGCGTGTGAGCGTCTCTGGCGTTGTTAAACTCATAAACTTAATCTTCTGCTCGTCTGTCATTACAAAGCCCTCAGTAGCCCAATACGCACCGATAAGAGCTAAATCTGAATCTCTTAGACGTGGGTTATCTGCTAAGAGCTGTTCTACTTTTTTACTCGCAGTCATTTGATTCGTCCTTTTCTGCCTTAGCCTCATCTTCTTCAATAAGGGCTTGTGCTCGCATCTTGTCGTCTAAAAGTTCTTGTTCTTCAAAGGTACGCATTATAGTTCCCCTGCTTTCTTCAATGCCAATACAAGCTTTAGGAGGGCTTTGAGTGGGGTGTCGCCTCTGATATATTTCTTCTCAGTATCGGTCGCTCCATTTGAAGTGAATAGTAACCAATCCCCGTCTGACTGCGGTACTAAAAGTATTGTACCTGTCGCTTCTTTGACTTGCTCTAGTAGGTAGTCGGAGGTGTAGTAGGGATAGCAGTCGTCTCCAACACGCATTTCGTATAATGGTTGGCGTATACCGTCCTTCCAAACAAATCCTGTGTCATACCATTCCGTCAACTCATACACTTCCTTACATAGCTCAAATAGCTCGTCATCCATTACTTCGTCTCCTCTAAAGTCTCTTG
>Ga0247734_1000435_pt1 | contig 36934 bp, 30 predicted proteins | sample UWRJL103311B2_FD_180933 | JGI IMG/M metagenome (GOLD analysis project Ga0247734, IMG submission 180933) | Plant litter microbial communities from Arlington Agricultural Research Station in Wisconsin, United States - UWRJ-L103-311B-2 | ecosystem: Environmental > Terrestrial > Plant litter >...
TCAACCTGGTCTACGACCGATAATTTAAAGGCTAGCGTGTAGTCGCGCTGGCTGCGCCTTTTGCCCGAATCCATTGAATCCTCCTGAGGAAAGGTCAGAAGGTGTAAACCTTATTCAGGACGGGACAGAAGACGAAAAAAAGCCCCGCCGTTATCGGGCGAGGCTTTGCGTATTCGTCGAAACCGGCTGTTCAGCCTCAGGCAATCAATGCCTGGCGGGTACGATCGATCACGGCCTGCAGCGGCTCGGCGCTGGAGTACTGATCGGGGTACAGGCGTTCGCTGTGACGTGCGATGCCGTGTTCATTGACGATGGTGAAACTGAAGCAACCTTTGCGAGCGGCCATGATCAGGCAGTTCATTGGGGCGAAAGCGTTGGTCAGGGTGTGAATAGCGTGTTCAGTCTGGATATGAGTAGTCATGGTAATGGGTGTTTCCTGGATCGGCGCAGAACAAAACCGCGCAAAATTAAAACGTTCCAGCTAAACGCGGGCCATCGGGTTATTGAGATGGCTGGGCGAAGAACCTGTCTGGAACAAAGCAGGCAGTTCAAGCGCGCGTTATCGTAGGGCGCTTTTGCTGACCGGTAGGTACTTAGGAGGGCAGGCAACACAACAAGAGCAAAGGTTCGACGCTCCAGGTGCAGATCCTGATCAATTGCAGGCTGGTTCTGTCAGGCCATGAAAAGGTTTGCATTACCACTCCCGTCTGCGGGTAGTCGGTATGCAGGCTCATGTCTGGAAACCATCGAGGTGGTCGATCCCTTGTTGTCAGCAGCCTCTTCATTCGTGTGAAGGTGGCGTGCCGGGGGACTTTTTCGACCAGAATTGACTTTCAGCTTGGTACTAACGGCGGCAATGCTAACCGAGTTGATTGGGGATTGGAAGGGGCGGTGTGAAAAAATATTCACCTTGCCTTGAGCCCCGTAGGAGCGGCTTCAGCCGCGAGGGGCCGGAACAGCCAAGCATATTGGTCGCCAGTGAAGTTGCTTTCACGGTATCCGCAGCTTTCGCGGCTAAAGCCGCTCCTACGCAAGCAGGCAGTGTTTGCCGGGGGCTGATTCTTTGCGCTTATCGCCTTCTGGAATGGACTTGTGCACATTGGCGCAACTTGCTGCCACATCACTGTCATAAGCGCGTCTAAGAGCTTGATTTACCGTGGTGATTTATTAAGTCAATGAAAAACATCGTTTTTTTTCACTGGTGAAAAAATCGTCAGTTTGAGCGCAGGCCCCATTCTGTATAGGTTTGCGAGCGTTCACGGGAGGTTGTCCACTGAGTTATCCACAGCTTCTGTGGATTGTCCCGAGCGCTTGCTCTAGTACGCGGGTCTTGGGCCCCTGATCATCAGTCGCCTCTTTACCTCGCTGAGAAAAAGTGTAGAGTTGCGCGCCTCCTGATTTGCCCCCGCAGTGTTTATGAAGCCGCAGCCTGATCCATCTGTCGACGTTCAAGATTCAAACAGCGAACGTTCCCATCTGTCATTGCGCGTCGCGCTATGGCTGCTGGATAACCCGCGCCTGAATCAAAAAAACAGCGTCAAACACTTCGCCGGTCGTTTGCTCAAGCAGCCTGCGCGGCGCGGGGTGGTGGTAGCGCAGAGTCGCCTGGGCCAGATGCTGTGCCGCGACTGCGGAAACACCCGGGATCGACGCATTGGCCATGAGTTATTGCGCCAGGCAGCGCGCGCCGGTGATCGTAGCGCCCAGTTCGAATACGGCCGTCTTTGTGCCCAGTCGCCGATCAACGAGCCGCAGCGTGCGCGTCACTGGCTTGAACTGGCGTCCGCCAAAGGGTCGCTCGATGCCCAGCGGCTGCTGGTGCAGCTGGATCGCCACTGACCTGCAATCCGCTGCCGCCCCGGGGCTTTTGTTCGCGCATAATGCCGCCAGCATGAATTGGCTATCCCTGGAGTTTCTATGGCACTGGACTTGAACAGCCTGTTGATCGGCGTTGGCCTTGCCGCATTGCCGTTACTGGCACTGGCCTGGCAGCTGCAACGCAAGCTGACCCTTCAACACGCCGACGCTGCCTTGCTCGACGAACGACTGAGCACGGCACAAATGGCTCAGGACGGGCTCAACGCTCAGTTGGATGCCAGTCGCGACGAGATCAGCGATCTGAGTCAGGCCAATGCCGCCAAGCAAGCCGATCTTGCCGCCACCCGCCGCGAGGTCGAGCTGTTGCGCCAGGAGCGTGACAACGCCCAGGACGTCGCCCAGGGCTGGAACCTTGAGCGCAGCACTAAAGAAGCCGAGTTGCGCCGCCTTGATTCGCAATGTGCTTCATTGACTGCCGAATTGCGCGAGCAGCAGGAAAGCCACCAGCAACGTCTGAACGACTTGCAATCCTCTCGTGACGAGTTGCGCGCCCAGTTTGCCGAGATGGCCAGCAAGATCTTTGACGAGCGCGAACAACGCTTTGCTGAAACCAGTCAGCAACAACTCGGACAATTGCTGGACCCCCTCAAGGAGCGCATTCAGTCCTTTGAAAAGCGCGTGGAAGAAAGCTATCAGGCCGAGGCGCGGGAACGCTTTTCGCTGGGCAAAGAGCTGGAGCGTTTGCAGCAGCTCAACCTGCGCCTGAGTGACGAGGCGACCAACCTGACCCGCGCCCTCAAGGGCCAGAAAACACAAGGCAACTGGGGTGAGCTGATTCTGGAGCGCGTGCTGGAACATGCCGGGCTGGAAAAGGGCCGTGAATACCAGACGCAGGTCAGCCTCAAGGGGCCGGATGGCGAGCGCTTCCAGCCTGATGTGCTGATCATGTTGCCGGGCGACAAGCAGGTGGTGGTCGACGCCAAGGTCAGCCTGACCGCTTATCAGCAGTACATCAGTGCCGATGACGACGTGATCGGGCAGGCGGCCTTGAAACAACACGTCCTGTCATTGCGTAATCACGTCAAAGGCTTGTCGGGCAAGGATTACAAACGCCTCGAAGGCTTGCACAGCCTGGATTTCGTGTTGTTGTTCGTGCCCATTGAGGCGGCGTTTTCAGCCGCATTGCAGGCCGAGCCGAATCTGTTTCAGGAAGCCTTCGACCGCAATATCGTGATCGTCAGCCCGACCACCTTGCTGGCCACCTTGCGGGTAATCGACAGCCTGTGGAAGCAGGAGCGCCAGAGTCAGAACGCGCGGGAAATCGCTGAGCGGGCGGGGTGGCTGTACGACAAGTTCGTGTTGTTCATTCAGGATCTGGATGAAGTAGGCAGTCGGCTGCAGCAGCTCGACAAGGCGTATAGCGCGGCCCGCAACAAGTTGACCGATGGCCGTGGCAATCTGGTCAGCCGCAGCGAACAGCTCAAACTCCTGGGCGCCCGAGCCAGCAAAAACCTGCCGGCTGATTTGCTTGAGCGAGCGATGACCGATGAGCAGGGGCTGGCGCAGTTGCCGGAATAGGGTGTCATCCGATCTGTAGGAGCTGCCGAAGGCTGCGAACAGCGGCTTGTCTGACACACCGCTGTTCGCAGCCTTCGGCAGCTCCCTACAGGAAGTATCTGTTGGCTGTGCGTCGGTTCATCATCAATAGGGATTTTTAAGCCATGGGCACTACCCGCAAAACCGCTGATGCTTTCGCCCTGCAAGTCATGCTGGTGTTGTGTGTGGTCTGGGGCATGCAGCAGGTCTTGATCAAATGGGCTGCGCCGGATATTGCACCGGTCATGCAGGCAGTCGGTCGTTCCGGGATCGCGGCGGTCATTGTCGGTATTGCCATGTGCTGGCAGGGCGGGTTGCGCAGCATCAGCAGCACTTGGCGTGCCGGGTTGTTGGCAGGCGGCCTGTTCGCGCTGGAGTTCCTGTTTATTGCCGAGGGTCTGAAACTGACCACGGCGGCGCATATGTCGGTGTTCCTCTATACCGCGCCGATCTTCACCGCACTGGGCCTGCACTGGAAACTGCCCAGTGAGCGACTGCGGCCCTTGCAGTGGCTGGGCGTTTTCCTGGCCTTTATCGGGATCGCGGCAGCATTTGTCGGCGGCCTTTCACTGTCTGACATGGACAGTAACATGTTGCTGGGCGATGCCATGGGCGTGCTGGCAGGGATGGCCTGGGGGGCCACGACGGTGGTCGTGCGCAGCTCGCGACTGTCCGAGGCGCCCGTCACCCTGACCCTGTTTTACCAACTGATGGTCTGCGTGGTGGGCCTGCTTTTGATCGCCGCGGTGAGTGGTCAGGTGGGCCTTGTCGAGCTGACGCCCATCGGTGTCGGCAGCGTTCTGTTCCAGGGGCTGGTGGTGTCGTGCGCCAGCTATCTGGCCTGGTTCTGGCTGCTGCGGCGTTATCTGGCGTCGAATCTGGCGGTGTTCTCGTTCATGACGCCGCTGTTCGGCGTCACCTTCGGCGTGCTGCTGCTCGACGAGCCGCTGAGCCTCAATTTCATCATTGGCGCGATCCTGGTGTTGCTCGGTATCACGCTGGTCAGTGGCGAGCAGTGGGTGCGTAAAAAACTGCGTGGCTGGATGCAGGCTTGATTAGTGGCTAATTGCCGTTGGTCGTAAAGCTCGGTCGTTAGGGTAAAAGAGCTGTCACATTGAGCACTGTCGGAAAAATGTTTTTCCGCGGCACTCGTGAGCAGGCGTAAAGTGTGACATCGCACTATTATCTGTAAGACGCGGCTTGAAGATCAGTCGTCGAGTATTTCCCTGAAGGGGGGCTTTATGAACACTAAATTGCAAGATTGGCTACATGACCTCGGCGTAGCACTGGGCCTGATCGAACGTCCCAAGCTGCAACCTATCCCGGTACGTACTGACGACAAACGTCGTCGTCAGCAGCAACGTCGGTAAATCTTCTCTGGCATCCTCGGGACGCGACCGCGTCCCGTAGCAACGTATTGGCTCGGCCAACTCCAGGGCCGTCAACGTTGCAGCCTGCAACGCATGAATGTTCTTTTATGCGTCAGTCATTCCTTATCGCAAAAATGAGGTCCGCCAGGAAGCTCACGCTCAAATGGTCGGGCGCTCTGTTTGCTATTTGTCTGATGGTGTCTGGAAATCTGAAACCCAGCCTGGTTTCGAGATAGCTGAACAGCTCCTCGACGTCTTCCTCGTCCAGCGCCAGCTCCTCGAAAGATGAGTTCTCGTGGATCTCTGCCTTGTCCACCAGGATCACGCCGAGCCGGTCAAAGATGAGTTGCTTGATGTCCTCGCGAGTCATGAAGGCTCCCTGTGATGTAGATGTTTAGAGGATCAGCCCTAACTTCCATACAACAGAGGGTGTTTCCATACGAGTGAACACGCGTGAGATCGATAGATAAAACGTGGCCTGTACTCTGCTGATTCGACTGTTCAATGCTCCTGCACCCATTAAGGCTAGCTCAAACCTTGACGGCAAACGGGTAGTTAGCGAAATAAAAAAGGGTGCCCGAAGACACCCTTTTCATGCTTCAGATCCGAGCCGTCAGCGATGAGCAACGCCCGGTAGCACGCACAGCATTTCGTAAAGCAGGTTGGCCCCCAACAGAGAGGTGTTGCCCGTGGTGTCGTAAGGCGGCGAAACTTCCACCAGATCACAGCCGATCAGATCCAGCCCCTGACAGCCGCGAATGATTTCGATGCCCTGAATAGTGGTCAGTCCGCCGATTTCCGGGGTGCCAGTACCGGGCGCCCAGGCCGGGTCGATGCCGTCGATGTCGAAGCTCAGGTAAACCGGCCCACCGGCGACTTTCTCGCGAACCTCAGCCATCAGTGGCGCCAGGGATTTGTGCCAGCACTCTTCGGCCTGCACCACGCGGAACCCCTGTTTGCGGCTCCAGTTGAAGTCTTCAGCGGTATAACCCTGGGCGCGCAACCCGATCTGGACCACGCGATCACAATCGAGCAGGCCTTCTTCCACGGCGCGGCGGAAGGTGGTGCCGTGGGCGATTTTCTCGCCAAACATGTGGTCGTTGACGTCGGCGTGGGCATCGATGTGAACCAGGCCGATCTTGCCGTGCTTTTTATGCAGGGCGCGCAGGATCGGCAGGGTGATGGTGTGATCGCCACCCAGGGTCAGTGGGATCACGTCGTGGCTGACGATCTCGTCGTAGGCCTCTTCGATGATGCGCACCGCGTCCAGCAGGTTGAAGGTGTTGATCGCCACATCGCCGATGTCGGCGACCGACAGCGAGTCAAAGGGCGCGGCGCCGGTGGCCATGTTGTAAGGGCGGATCATCACTGATTCGGCGCGGATTTCCCGGGGGCCGAAACGGGTTCCGGCGCGCAATGAGGTCCCGATATCCAGCGGCACGCCGACGAACGCAGCATCCAGACCCGCAGCGCTCTGCAGGTGCGGCAGACGCATCATGGTGGCGATACCGGCGAAGCGCGGCATTTCGTTGCCGCCCAGTGGTTGGTGAAAAATCTTTTCCACGGGATTGCCTCAGCAGTGGTTTCAATGAGCTGATTCTGCGAAACCGGACCGGGTGGAACAATCGCTGGGGCGAAATACTTAGTTCAGGAATTTCAGAACTAAAGGGGTTTTGGGCTAATATTCCGCCCGCTTGATGTTGGGGAAACTGCGTCTCTGTGGGAGCAAGCTTGCTTGCGAAGGCGGCGTTGAGGTTTCAGAAAGGCGGTGATTGTGCCGGCCTCTTCGCGAGCAAGCTCGCTCCCACAATGAATATCTTTTATTCCACTGGACCTCCCCATGCCCAACGCCTTACCCGATCTGAAACTGCTGCGGATTTTTGCCAGTGTGGTGCGCCATCAAGGCTTTGCCAGCGCGCAACAGGAACTGAACCTGTCCACCTCGGCCGTCAGCACCTACATGAGTCAACTCGAAGCCGCGTTGGGCATTGTGCTGTGCCATCGCGGGCGGGGTGGGTTCAGTCTGACCAGCAAGGGTGAGCTGTTTCATCAGGAAACCTTGCGCTTGCTGGGCGAGCTGGAAGGTTTCGAGTTGTATGCCGCAGCGCTCAAGGGCGAACTGCGCGGCACCCTGAACCTGGGCGTGCTGGATTCGACAGTGAGTGATCGGGCACTGCCGTTGGCCGAAGTCATCGGTGCCTACAGCGCAGAGCATCCAGCGGTGCATATTCACCTGTCGGTGATGAGCCCTTATGAATTGCAGTTGGGCGTGCTGGATAATCGCCTGGACCTGGCGATCGGCTCGTTTTCCACCCGCATGAACGGCTTGCTCTATCAGCCTTTGTATCGCGAGCAGCACTGGCTGTATTGCAGCAATCGCCATGCGCTGTTCGCCGAGCGACGCATTCCAGAGCCCGTGATCGCCCAGCAACGGATGGTCGGCCGCGGTTACTGGAGCCAGGCGGAACTGGCTCGACACGGCTTCAAACACAGCGCCGCCACGGTTGAAAGCATGGAGGCCCAGCTGATCCTCGTGTTGTCCGGCGCGTACATCGGCTATTTGCCCGAGCACTACGCCCAGTCCTGGGCCGATTCCGGGCACTTGCGCGTACTGTTGCCCGCGACTTTCGGCTATCAGGCGCCGTTCTCCATGATCGTCCGGCGAGGCCGTAGCCGCGAGCCGCTGATCCAGACTTTCCGCGATTTGCTCAAAGCGCAGTTGAACCCCGCATGAGGAGGCCAGATGAGCAAAAGAGCCCGGTGTGAACGTTGCCTGCGACCGCAGAGCCACTGTCTGTGCGCGCTGATCCCGCAACTCGACAGCCGCACTCGGGTGCTGGTCTTGCAACATCCTGGCGAGGTCAGCCATGCATTGAACACCGGGCGGCTGGCGGCGCTGGGGCTGCGCAATGCGCAATTGCTGGTGGGCGAAGTGTTTGAAGATCTGCAGGCGGTGCTGCATCCCCCTGGCTATCAACCGCGGCTGTTGTTTCCAGGGGAGGGCGCGCAGCAGCTGGTGGTCGATCAGGCGGACACGTTGCCGACGCTGTTGGTAGTGCCCGACGGCACCTGGCGAAAGGCGCGCAAGATGTTGCACCTCAATCCGCTGTTGGCAGCGTTGCCACGGGTGACACTCGGCGACGTACCGGCCTCGCGCTATCGCCTGCGCAAGGCGCCGGGGCCGGATGCCTTGTCGACGCTGGAGGCCATCACCCATGCCTTGCATATTCTGGAGGCGCCCAAGTCGTTCGTGCCGTTATTGACGCCGTTCGAAGCGCTCATAGACCAGCAGATCGAGGCCATGGGCAGCGATACTTACCAGCGCAACCACGTTGAACCGCCTACCCGGCAGACTGACTAAAACAATTCCCAGTACTTTGCGTCGCCAGCTGTAGCTATGTCGGGCTCTCCCATAGGTCTAGACTTGATCTCTTTTTTTGCTTCACCTGCCCCGGGGATTTCCCATGCACGTCTCTTCTGGCCGCTGGCTGTATGGCCTGTGTCTCGCACTGGTTACTGCGTTTCTCTGGGGCATCCTGCCCGTCAAGCTCAAGCAGGTGTTGCAGGTCATGGACCCGGTCACGGTCACCTGGTGCAGGCTGATGGTGTCGGGCTCGCTGCTGTTCATGTGGCTGGCCTACAAACGGCAGTTGCCCAGTTTCAAACAGCTGGGCACCAAGGGCAAAGGCCTGGTCGTGCTGGCCGTGCTGGGTCTGGTGGGCAATTACATCCTGTACCTGATCGGCCTGAAGATTCTCAGCCCCGGCACCGCGCAACTGATCATTCAGGTGGGCCCGATTCTGCTGCTGGCGGGCAGCGTCTTCCTGTTCAAGGAACGCTTCACGCTCGCCCAGGGTTTTGGTCTGCTGGTGCTGCTGGTGGGTTTCGGGCTGTTCTTCAATCAGCGTCTGGAAGAGCTGCTGACGTCCATGAGCGAATACACCGCCGGCGTGCTGGTTACTTTCATGGCGGCGACGGTCTGGACGTTTTATGGCCTGAGCCAGAAGCAGTTGCTGACCGTGTGGAACTCCTTCCAGGTGATGATGGTGATCTATCTGTTTTGCGCCTTGGTGATCACGCCCTGGGCGCACCCGATGGAAGTCTTGCAAGTCAGTTCGCTGCAGGGTTGGTTGCTGCTGGCCTGTTGCCTGAACACGCTGGTGGCCTACGGCGCCTTTGCCGAAGCGCTGGCCCACTGGGAAGCGTCGCGGGTCAGTGCAACCCTGGCGCTGACGCCACTGGTGACGTTCGCCACCGTGGCCATCGCCGCCTGGCTGTGGCCTGATTTCGTCCAGGCCGAAGAAATCAACGCGTTGGGTTATGGCGGGGCGATTCTGGTGGTGGTGGGTTCGGCCGTCGTGGCGCTCGGGCCGTCGTTGCTGGCTGGCCTGCGTGCGCGCAAGGCCAGGATGGCAGGGCAGATCTGACGACGATCAGCGTTTGCCCAGTTGCTCGGCCTGCCTGAGCCACTGCTGACGCTGTTCTTCGGTTGAAGTCTGCACCGGGGCAAACTCGGTCAGGCGCTTGGTCTTGATACCGCAAAAGCTCAACACGGTGCGCATCATTTGCCGATGCGCCGGTGCGCCATACACCCAGCGGAAGTAGCGCGGCGGGGTGTCCATGGTCACCAGCAGCTCAGCCGTACGGCCCTTGAGCAATTCATTGGCCGGGCTTTTACGGCCGTGGCTCTTGAAGGCAAAACCGGGCATCAGTACCCGGTCCAGAAAACCACTGAGCAAGCTCGGCAAGCCGCCCCACCAGACCGGATAAACCAGCACCAGGTGCTCGGCCCAATGGATTTCCCGTTGGGCTTCAAGCAGGTCATGTTCCAACACCTGACTTTGCTGATAACCGTTGTGCAGCACCGGGTCGAAATCCAGCTCGCTGAGCCTCAGCATCCGCACCACATGACCTTCACCTCGTGCGCCCTGGGCATAAGCTTCACCCAGGGCATGGCCGAGGCTGGCGCTTTTGGGCGTGCCGAAAATCATCAGGATGCGTTTGCCATCACCTTCCAGCCGTGTCGCGCCGTGCTTGGCATCAACCATTGCTGCCCGCCTCAAGCATGTTTTCCGGTCTGACCCAGGCGTCGAACTGCTCGTCCGTCAGGTAGCCCAAGGCCAGCGCGGCTTCACGCAGGGTGAGGCCTTCGGTGTAAGCCTTCTTGGCGATCTGAGCGGATTTGTCGTAACCGATGTGCGGGTTCAATGCGGTGACCAGCATCAGGCCACGCTCCAGATGTTCCGCCATCTTCGCCGCATCCGGCTCCATGCCCGCGATGCAGTGTTCGTTGAAGTTGCTGCACCCGTCGCCCAGCAAGCGGATCGATTCCAGCAGGTTGTGAATGATCACCGGCTTGAACACGTTCAGCTGCAAGTGCCCCTGGCTGGCGGCAAAACCGATGGTCACGTCGTTGCCCATCACCTGACACGCCAGCATCGACAGCGCTTCGCACTGCGTCGGGTTGACCTTGCCCGGCATGATCGAACTGCCCGGCTCGTTGGCGGGCAACTTCACTTCCGCCAGACCGGCGCGGGGGCCTGAGCCCAGCAGGCGCAGGTCATTGGCGATTTTCATCAGCGTCCCGGCCAGGGTTTTCAGCGCGCCGGACAGTGCCATCAGCGGCTCATGACCCGCCAGCGCGGCGAACTTGTTGGGCGCGGTGACAAACGGCAAGCCGGACAACGCCGCCAGTTCAGCAGCAACGGCTTCGGCAAAACCGTGAGGCGAATTCAGCCCGGTCCCCACTGCCGTACCGCCCTGTGCCAGCTCGTAGACGGCGGGCAGGGTGGCGCGGATGGCTTTTTCGGCGTAATCCAGCTGCGCCACAAAGCCCGAGAGTTCCTGGCCGAAGGTGATCGGCGTGGCGTCCATCATGTGCGTGCGGCCGGTTTTCACCAGCTTCATGTGCCGCGCCGATTGCTCGGCAAGGCCAGTGGACAACTCGGCGATGGCAGGCAGCAGCTGCTCCTTGACCGCCTGCGCCGCTGCGATGTGCATCGCCGTCGGGAAGCAGTCGTTGGAGCTTTGCGAGCGATTGACGTGATCGTTGGGGTGCACGGGGGACTTGCCGCCACGGCTCTGACCGGCCAGCTCATTGGCGCGTCCGGCAATCACTTCGTTGACGTTCATGTTGCTCTGGGTACCGCTGCCGGTCTGCCAGACCACCAGCGGGAATTGCGCATCGTGATCGCCTGCGAGCACTTCATTGGCTGACTGTTCGATCAGCCGGGCGATGTCTGCAGGCAGGTCGCCGTTGCGGTCATTGACCCGCGCGGCGGCCTTTTTGATCAGCGCCAGGGCGTGCAGCACAGGCAACGGCATGCGCTGATCGCCAATGGCGAAATTGATCAGTGAACGTTGTGTCTGGGCACCCCAGTAAGCGTCTTCCGGGACTTCGATCGGGCCAAGGCTGTCGGTTTCAGTGCGGCTCACTGGGCTTGCTCCTTTGAGGGTTGTACGCGCATGTTAGGCCCCTTCATCCGGGAAGGGTTCCCCCATCAGCGGATTTAACCGCTCGGCGTGTCAGGGGTTGAGGCCAATGCAAAGTTAAGCGCAGAATGGTCGGCCTTGGGGTTCTGCCTCGCCTGCTAGAAAGGAAATTCGATGACCCGTCTTCGCGCCATCTGTACTGCGGCTGTTCTGGTATGTGCCAGCGGCCAGGTTCTTGCCGATACCGCCAGCCACAATGCCAGCGCTGAAACGTTCCTGAAGCTGGCCCACGCCGACAAGCTGGGCACCCCGGTGTACATGCAGGTACAACAGATGTTTGCCCAGCGCTTCGCCGAAACCAAAGCGCCGGAGTCGAAAAAAGCTCTGCTGGAAACCTATCAGGCCAAAGCCAACGCCGCGCTGGATCAGTCCATCGGCTGGAACAAGCTCAAGCCCGATATGGTCAAGCTCTACACCGCCAACTTCTCGGAAAGCGAGCTCAAGGACCTGGTTGCGTTCTACCAGTCCCCGCTGGGCAAGAAAGTTCTGACCAAGATGCCTGAGCTGACTCAGCAATCGGCGCAACTGACCCAGGGCAAGCTGGAAACAGCCGTGCCGGTGGTCAACAAACTGCTTGCCGACATGACCGCTGAACTGGATCCGTCCAAGAAAGCGGCTGCGCCAGCTCCTGCCAAAAAGCCTTGATAAGCGAAGCCCGTCATGACGATGCAAACCCGAATCGAGTCAGCACTGGCTGTGTTTCAACCGCTGCATCTGCAGGTGCTTGATGAGAGTCACATGCACAGTCGTGGGGAGCAGACGCATTACAAGGCTGTGGTGGTGAGCGATCAGTTCGAGGGGCTCAATGCGGTCAAGCGGCACCAGAAGGTCTACGGCATTCTGGGTGGTTTGATGGGTGAGTTTCACGCGCTGGCGTTGCATACCTATACCCCGGTTGAGTGGGCGAAGACTGGCGCTGCGCCGGTTTCGCCTACTTGTGCTGGGGGGGAGTGATATCGGGGGGGTACTCCGCTGTTCGAGTACATATCCATTCCTGTGGCAACGGCTACTTAGGGTTGCGCTTTTACAGCGCCTCACTTTTGATAGAGCGCAAAAGTAAGCAAAACGCTCTTGCCCCACCACTCGGTCCCTCGCTTAGGCTCGGCATGCCCGTAATCCGACATTGATTCGGCGGGCCGCCGCGAAGGGCCATCCCTGGCCCAGCGCGGCTAAACCGGCATCCTTGCCGGTTTGCCCGCCGCCTCAATATCGAATTACGGCCAGCGTGGTTTGACGGGGCGCCTAAGATCAAAAGCCAGTCAAAAGCGCGCGAGGCGGCCTGATAGCCGGCCTGTTCTCGCGTGATCCTGCCGGGCTATTTTCATCGTCTGTGGTATTGCCTTCGCGAATGAATTCGCTCCCACAGAACCGATGGTGTGCGCAATTCTCTGTAGGAGCTGCCGAAGGCTGCGAATCGGTAGCCGCCTTCGCAGCCTTCGGCAGCTCCTACCTCAATTCACGTAGCGCCAACCATCCAGCCCTTGATCTTGATCTTGATCTTGATCTTGATCTTGATCTGCTTTTGCTTTTGCTTTTGCTTTTGATCTTGGCGCCCCGTCAAACCACGCTGGCCGAACGCGGGCCTTGAACCGTGGGCAACCCGGCAGGACGCCGGGTTAGCCGCGCTGGGCCAGGGATGGCCCTTCGCGGCGGCCCACGGTTCAAGGTCTGCGGGCGGGTACACCGAGCCTAGGCGAGGTGCCAAGTGGTGGGGCAAGAGCGCTTTGGTTACTTTCGTCTGGGCCGGCATTCCGGCTTTTCGAAAGTGACCCGCCGTAAGGGCGGAACCATAATCCCAGCACACTCCAATAATGGATATGTACCGAGATTACTGCCACCCCCCATTTTTGCTAGAATCCGCCCCGCGCCACACCCCCCGGCGCATTTCTATCGAATTCCCAACATCCGGTAGGCCCTTTGCGAGGGTCGCCACCTGGAGAAACACATGACACAACCGATCAATCAACCGATCGTCGTAGCGGCGCTATACAAATTCGTCACCCTCAGCGACTACGTCGAGCTGCGCGAGCCGCTGCTTCAGGCCATGGTCGATAACGGCATCAAAGGCACCTTGCTGATCGCCGACGAAGGCATCAACGGCACGGTGTCCGGCACCCGCGAAGGCATCGACGGCCTGCTCGCCTGGCTGAAAAAAGACCCGCGCATGATCGACATCGATCACAAGGAATCGTACTGCGACGAGCAGCCGTTCTACCGCACCAAGGTCAAGCTCAAAAAAGAGATCGTCACCCTGGGCGTTGAAGGCGTCGACCCGAACAAGGCCGTCGGCACTTATGTCGACCCCAAGGACTGGAACGCCATCATCAGCGACCCGGAAGTCCTGGTGATCGACACCCGTAACGATTACGAAGTGTCCATCGGCACCTTCGAAGGTGCCATCGATCCCAAGACCACGACCTTTCGTGAGTTTCCGGACTACGTCAAAGCCAACTTCAACCCCGACGTACACAAGAAAGTCGCGATGTTCTGCACCGGCGGCATTCGCTGTGAAAAGGCCTCCAGCTTCATGCTCAGCGAAGGCTATGGCGAGGTTTTCCACCTCAAGGGCGGGATTCTCAAATACCTGGAAGAAGTGCCTCAGGATGAAAGCCTCTGGCGAGGCGATTGTTTTGTTTTCGATAATCGGGTGACCGTGCGCCACGACCTGACCGAAGGCGACTACGATCAATGCCATGCGTGCCGAACGCCGATCAGCGCTGAAGATCGCGCCAGTGAACATTACACCCCGGGCGTGAGCTGCCCCCATTGCTGGGACAGCCTGAGCGAGAAGACCCGCCGCAGTGCGATTGATCGGCAAAAGCAGATTGATCTGGCCAAGGCGCGTAACCAGCCGCACCCGATTGGTCGCAACTATCGTTTGGAAGATCGCCTGCAAGACAGCCCGAAAGACCACCAGCCAGACGAGGCCTGACTCATGTCCGCGCGCCTGCTCTATGTGATGGACCCTATGTGTTCTTGGTGCTGGGGCTTTGCCGATGTCGCAAAGGCCCTGGTCGAGCAGGCGCAGGCCAGTGGCGTGTCCCTGCATCTGGTGATGGGCGGTTTACGCACGGGCAGTGGCGCGGCGCTGGACCCTTCGACCCGCCGCTATATCCTTGAGCATTGGCAGGCCGTGGCTGAAACCACGGGCCAGACGTTCCGTTTCGAGGGCGCTTTGCCGGACGGTTTTGTCTACGACACCGAACCGGCCTGCCGGGCGATTGTGGCTGCGCAGCAGCTCGATCCTGAGTTTTCCTGGACGCTGGTGCGGCTGATTCAGCAAGCGTTTTACGTTCAGGGCCGTGACGTCACCAAGGCCTCTGTTCTGACCGAACTGGCCGAACAGGCAGGCCTGCCGCGCATCGAGTTTGCCGAGGCGTTTGACAGTGCCGACCAGGTGGCCGCGACTCAAGCGGATTTTTCCTGGGTGCAGGACTTGGGCATTGCCGGTTTTCCGACCCTGCTGGCTGAACGCGATGGCCAGTTGGCGTTGCTGACCAACGGCTATCAGTCGTTGGAAGCACTGTCGCCACTGCTAGGCCGCTGGCTGGAGCGTAATGCCGGTGCGTGAGCCTTCCCATGACAGCGGCGATACGGCCGCCGGGCAGGGCGGGGTCTTTGATCGGTTGAGTTGGGCTGACATCAGGCGCCTGGCGTCACGGCATAAAAAAGCCTTGTGGATCGCCAATGGCGTGGCCGTTCTCGCGACGCTGTGCACCGTCCCGATTCCGTTGTTGCTGCCGTTGCTGGTGGATGAAGTGCTGCTTGGCCATGGCGATGCAGCGCTCAAGTTCATGAATCACCTGCTACCGGACGGCCTGCAGAAACCTGCCGGTTATATCGGCCTGATGCTGTTGCTGACCTTCACCCTGCGTGTCGGCGCGTTGGTGTTCAACGTCATTCAGGCCAAGCTGTTCGCCAGGCTGTCCAAGGACGTTGTCTACCGGGTGCGCATTCGTTTGATCGAGCGCCTCAAGCGTATTTCCCTGGGCGAATATGAAAGCCTGGGCGGTGGTACGGTGACGACTCACCTGGTCACCGATCTGGACACGCTCGACAAATTCATTGGCGACACCCTCAGCCGTTTTCTGGTCGCGATGCTCACCTTGACCGGCACGGCGTCGATCCTGATGTGGATGCACTGGAAGCTGGCGTTGCTGATTCTGCTGTTCAACCCGCTGGTGATCTACGCCACGGTGCAGCTGGGCAAGCGGGTCAAGCACCTGAAGAAACAGGAAAACGACAGCACCTCGCGCTTCACTCAGGCACTGACTGAAACCCTGGATTCCATCCAGGAAGTGCGAGCAGGTAACCGGCAGGGTTATTTCCTCGGCCGCCTTGGGGTGAAGGCCAGGGAAGTGCGCGATTATGCGGTGGCTTCCCAGTGGAAAAGCGACGCCTCGAACCGTGCCAGTGGCTTGCTGTTTCAGTTTGGCATTGATGTATTTCGTGCTGCCGCCATGCTCACGGTGCTGTTTTCCGACCTGTCGATTGGCCAGATGCTGGCGGTGTTCAGTTACCTGTGGTTCATGATCGGGCCGGTGGAGCAGCTGCTGAATCTGCAATATGCGTATTACGCCGCAGGTGGGGCGCTGACCCGGATCAACGAGCTGTTGTCGAGGGCCGACGAGCCACAGTATCGCGGCGGGGTTGACCCGTTTGCCGGGCAGAGAACCGTCGGGATCGACATCCGTGGCCTGACCTTTGGCTACGGCGAAGACAACATCCTTGATCAGATGAACCTGAGCATCGCGCCCGGTGAGAAGGTCGCGATTGTCGGGGCCAGCGGTGGCGGTAAAAGTACCCTGGTGCAGCTGCTGCTGGGCTTGTACACCGCGCAGTCAGGGACCATTCATTTTGGCGGCGCAAGCCTGCAAGACATCGGCCTGGAAACCATTCGGGAAAACGTCGCGGTGGTGCTCCAGCACCCGGCGTTGTTCAACGATACCGTGCGCGCCAACCTGACCATGGGCCGCGAGCGCAGTGATGACGCCTGCTGGCGGGCGCTGGAAATTGCCCAGCTTGAATCAACGATCCGCGCCTTGCCTCAAGGGCTGGACAGCATCGTGGGCCGGTCGGGCGTGCGCTTGTCCGGCGGCCAGCGCCAGCGTCTGGCGATTGCGCGCATGGTGTTGGCCGACCCGCGGGTGGTGATTCTCGACGAAGCCACGTCGGCGCTCGATGCAGCGACCGAATACAGCCTGCATCAGGCCTTGGCGCGCTTTCTCGATGGCCGTACCACGCTGATCATTGCCCACCGTTTGTCGGCCGTGAAACAGGCGGATCGGGTGCTGGTGTTCGACGGCGGGAAGATTGCCGAGCAGGGTGATCATCAACAATTGATCGCCGACGGCGGGCTCTACGCAAAACTGTACGGCCACTTGCAGCACATTTAATTTCCGGGCTACCTTGCCAAGCGCATCTTTAGCGTCTTTCTTGATACTCGTGTCAATTTGCTAACAGCGTTGTTTCGGCTGTTTCACTCAGTGGTTCCTTTTTTAAACCTCGCCGGCATCCGTATCGTTATGATGCGGGGCGGTAGCGTGCTCAGAATTGAGACAATGCACGCTTGTCTGTAAGGATTTTTGACCTAGTCTGTGGTCTGGATGATTGTTGACCCGCGGCGTTTTGAGCCTCTGGCATTGCTTATGAAAGGGAACCCATGAAGCAAAAGCGGATCCTCGGGAAGCCCCGTCTGTTGGGCATCGTGTGGCCTTTTATTGCGGTTGCGTTGTTTCAGGCGCTACTGGGATGCGTCAGCCTTTATATGCTCTCGGCCGTGCGTAGCTATGTGGCGGGCGAAAGTCTGTGGTCCAAAGGCCAGAAGGACGCCATCTACTACCTCAACCTGTACGCCGAGGATCGCAATGAAACCGATCACCGTCGTTACGAACAGGCCATCGCCATCCCGAAGGGTGGGCATACCCTGCGCATGGCGCTGGACCAGCCCGAGCCGGATCGTGCACTGGCTCGCCAGGGCGCGCTGCAGGGCGGCAATCACCCTGACGACGTGGACAGCATCATCTGGCTGTACCTGAATTTCCGTGACTTCGACTACATGAAGCAAGCCATCGACCAGTGGGTCGTCGGGGATGAGTTTCTCTTGCAGCTCGATGGCGTCGCTCAGCAAATGCACGAAGGTATCTCGTCCGGCCAGGTGAGCGATGCCCAGATGCTCGAGTGGCGCCAGCAGATCACCTCGATCAATCAGCGCGTGACGCCTGCTGCCAGGGCCTTCAGTAATGCCTTGGGCGATGGGTCCAGAGGTATTCTGCGCCTTCTGCTGGTAATCAATCTGGCCACCGCCGTGGTGCTGATCCTGCTGGCGTTGCTGCGCACCCATAAGTTGCTGGAGCAACGGCACGCGTTTGCTGACGCCCTGCAGGTCGAAAAAGAACGCGCTCAAGTGACCCTGGAATCCATAGGCGATGGGGTCATTACCACTGATGTCGAGGGCTCGATCGTTTACATGAACCCGGCGGCGGAGAATCTGACGCACTGGAAGAACGCTCAGGCCAGCGGTCTGCCGCTCGCTGCGTTATTCAACCTGCTGGACGAAAACGACCAGAAAGACAGCTCGACCCTGATCGAACACATTCTGGGCGGCAAGCTCAGCGGCAGCAGTGAACACTCCAAACTGATCCAGCGTCTGGACGGCAGCACGGTTTCAGTGGCTCTGGTGGGTTCGCCGATTTTCACCGATGGCAACGTCAGCGGCACGGTGTTGGTGCTGCATGACATGACCCAGGAGCGGCAGTACATCGCCAACCTGTCCTGGCAGGCGACCCATGACGCCCTGACCGGACTGGCCAACCGCCGCGAGTTCGAATATCGACTGGAGCTGGCCCTCCAGGACCCGGCGCGTCAGCCGCGCCAGCATTCATTGATGTACCTGGACCTGGACCAGTTCAAGCTGGTCAATGACACCAGTGGGCATGCGGCGGGTGACGAACTGTTGCGGCACATCTGCACCGTCCTGCAACAAAGCCTGCGCGAAGGCGACACCCTGGCGCGCCTGGGAGGTGACGAGTTTGGGGTTCTGCTGCAGAACTGCCCGCCGGAAGTCGCCGAGGATATCGCCGACACATTGCGCCAGACCGTGCAGAGCCTGAACTTTGTCTGGAAGGGCAGGCCCTTCGTCAGTACCGTGAGCGTCGGCCTGGTGCATATCTCGCAGATGCCCACCACCCTGGAAGCGTCCCTGCGCTCAGCGGACATGGCCTGCTACATGGCCAAGGAAAAGGGCCGCAATCGCGTGCAGGTCTATCACGCCGACGATTCGGAAGTGTCGGTACGCTTTGGCGAGATGGCGTGGATTCAGCGGCTGCATGTAGCGCTGGATGAGAACCGGTTCTGCCTCTATGCCCAGCAGATCGCGCCCATCGGCATCAGGGGCGAACACGATAAAGGGCATATCGAGATCCTGATCCGCCTGCACGATGAAAGCGGCCAGATCATTTTGCCGGACAGCTTTATCCCTGCCGCAGAGCGCTACGGCCTGATGACCTCGATCGATCGCTGGGTGGTCAGAAATGTCTTCAGCGTGGTCGCCCGCTGCATTGAGGAAGCTCGCCATCCCGGGCCCATGGCCGTCTGTGCGATCAACCTGTCCGGGTCCAGTATTGGTGATGAGGCGTTTCTCGATTACATCAAGCAGCAGTTCAAGGCCTTCGACATCGCGCCGTCGCTGATCTGTTTTGAAATTACTGAAACCAGCGCGATCAGCAACCTGGGCAGCGCCATCCGCTTCATCAACGAGTTGAAAGCGCTGGGCTGCGCATTCTCGCTGGATGACTTCTGCGCGGGCATGTCGTCATTCGCCTACCTCAAGCATCTGCCCGTCGATTACTTGAAGATTGATGGCGGGTTTGTCAAAGACATGCTCGACAACCCGATCAACCGGGCTATGGTGGAAGTCATCAATCACATCGGCCACGTCATGGGCAAGCGCACTATCGCGGAGTTTGTCGAGACGCCACAGATCGAAATGGCCCTGCGGGAAATCGGTGTCGATTACGCCCAGGGTTACCTCATCGAACGACCGCAACCCTTTACCTGTGCAAGCCTGCATCCACGGCCTGCGCGGGCCGCTCCACTAGTTTTCAGCACGCCGGGAACATTTCGCTAAGCCAGTCACTACAAACGAAGGAGCCACACAGTGATCGATACTTTCAGCAGGACCGGTCCGCTCATGGAAGCCAGCAGTTATCCGGCTTGGGCACAACAGTTGATCAAGGACTGCAGCTACGCCAAGGCTCGGGTGGTCGAGCATGAGTTATATCAGCGCATGCGCGATGCCAGCCTGAGCCCCCGAATCATGCGTCAGTACCTGATTGGGGGCTGGCCCGTGGTCGAACAGTTTGCCATTTACATGGCCAACAACCTGGCCAAGACCCGCTTCGCCCGCCACCCTGGCGAAGACATGGCGCGCCGCTGGTTGATGCGCAATATTCGCGTCGAACTCAACCATGCCGATTATTGGGTCAACTGGAGTGAGGCTCACGGGGTCAGCCTGGAGGATCTCAAGGCGCAGCACGTTTCCCCTGAACTGCATGCGCTGAGCCATTGGTGCTGGCACACCAGCGCGTCCGATTCGCTGATCGTCGGGATCGCGGCAACCAATTACGCCATTGAAGGCGCTACGGGGGAGTGGTCAGCGGTGGTCTGCTCCAGCGGTGACTATGCCGAGGCATTCCCCGAGGAGTCGCGCAAGCGCGCCATGAAGTGGCTGAAGATGCACGCCCAGTACGATGATTCACACCCCTGGGAGGCGCTGGAGATTATCTGCACCCTGGCGGGCAACAACCCCAGTCAGCAGCTGCAAACCGAGCTGCGCCAGGCGGTGACCAAAAGTTATGACTACATGTACCTGTTTCTCGAACACTGCCTGCAACTGGACAAGGCCAAGGCACCTCGTGCTCGAGTAGCGGAACTGGAGAATTGAACCGTTAGCTCGCCATTGCCAGCCGATTGCGGCCCTCGCGCTTGGCGACATAGAGCGCGTTGTCGGCGCGGCGCAACAAGCTGTCGGCGGACTCCGTCGGCAGCAGGGTGGAGCAGCCCAGGCTGATGGTCAGTTCGAGGTTGTGATCCAGCAGCGGGTAGGCCAGTTCATGGGCGCTCTGGCGCAGCCGTTCACCGATCATGCCGGCCGCTTCGCGGTCGGTGTTGGACAGCAGGACCAGAAACTCTTCCCCGCCATAGCGGAACACCCGGTCGATATTGCGCAACTGACTTTTGATCGTCCTGGCAATGGACCTGAGCACTTCGTCACCCGTCGAGTGGCCGTAGGTGTCGTTGACCTTCTTGAAGTGGTCGATATCCAGCATCAGCAGAGACAGGGGCTGGGTGTGGCGTCGCGCGACTTCGATCTCGCGCAGCAGCGTCTGATCCATGGCAATCCGGTTGCCTGTACCCGTCAACGGGTCACGCAGTGCACTCTGGGTCGCCGCGCGATACAGCAGAGCGTTGCGCATCGGAAACAGCAGGCACGCCAGCAGCGACTCCATGGTCTCCAGTTCTTGCTCATTCAGCTTTTCATCCAGCTGGAACAGCAGGGTGCCCAGGTGTTCGCCATCGTTGCTCAGGCTGTAGTGCACCCGGTGGCTGCCGCGACTGCCCAGTTGCAACCGCAGATCGCTGTCCCGGTGATCGTACGTCAACGATTTGATCGACAGCAGACGCTGAACGCCCTGGAAAAAGATTCCGAGGATTTTCTCTGCTTCCAGACTGGTCTGCAGCTGCAGACTGAGCTGTTGCGTCAGCTGATCAAGATCGATGGGCGGCTCCGAGGGGTTCTGATTCTGTCGAACGCCAAAGCCCAGTCGTTTCAACTTCGCAGCATCAAAGTCAATAGCGTTAGTCTGGGTAGGAGAAATCATGGTCTCACTCCTCAGCACATATGGTTGGATTGGCTGAGTTAGAGCAGGCATTTGTTAATCCAGTTCATTTAATTATAAAAAGATCCTTTTCATAACCACTTGGAACTCAATCCAGAAACCTCAGTCACCGCTACTTTGCTGTGGAAAATAAACTGCATTGATAGTGCATCAATGCAGTGGAATCACTGCCGTCATTGAGCGTTGAGCGCCTGACCATTGACGTCCTGGCTGTCAGGGCCCATCAGGTACAGGTAAACCGGCATGATTTCTTCAGGCGTCGGGTTATTCAGCGGGTTTTCTGCCGGGTAAGCCTGGGCGCGCATGCTGGTTCGGGTGGCGCCAGGGTTGATGCTGTTGGAGCGCACCGGTGCAACGGTATCGAGCTCGTCGGCGAGGGTTTGCATCAGGCCTTCGGTGGCGAATTTGGACACGCCATAAGCGCCCCAATAGGCACGTCCCTTGCGGCCGACGCTGCTGGAGGTGAATACCACCGAGGCGTCTTTGGACAGCTTGAGCAGCGGCAGCAACGTGGTGGTCAGCATGAACATCGCGTTGACATTGATGTGCATGACGCGCATGAAATTTTCCCCGGACAGTTGCTCCAGCGGCGTACGCGGGCCAATGATCGAGGCGTTGTGCAGCAGGCCGTCAAGGTGGCCGAATTCAGTTTCGATCATGGCCGCCAGTTCATCGTACTGATGAGGCAGTGCAGTTTCGAGGTTGAAGGGAATGACCGCCGGCTGAGGATGGCCTGCGGCTTCGATTTCGTCGTAGACGGCAGTCAGGTTCACCTCGGTCTTGCCCAGCAGAAGGACGGTGGCGCCATGAGCCGCATAGGTTTTCGCCGCCGCAGCACCAATGCCGCGTCCCGCGCCGGTAACGAGAATCACACGGCCAGTGAGCAGATCAGGGCGAGGGGAGTAATCGAACATGGGTTACCTCTCGTTAATAGTCATCCGTGAGTGTGGCTGGTGTTGTTCCTGTGGGAGTGCCCACGTCGTCCGGACGGCTGCGCTGTCGCGCAGCAAACACGGGACCTGTGGGAGCGAGCTTGCTCGCGAAGAGGCCAGTTGGTCCGAAGAAATTCTGTGGCAGATACACCGTCTTCGCGAGCAAGCTCGCTCCCACAGTTCGGTGTCCGGCAAGTCGTCATCTCAGCAACCACACAGCGCGCTATCCAGCACCTTGCGCAGTTCCAGCGGGTGATCCACCACCACGTCGGCGCCCCAGTGGTCAGGGTTGTCATTGGGGTGGATGTAACCGTAGCGCACAGCTGCGGTTTTGGTGCCCGCGTCGCGACCGGATTCGATGTCGCGCAGATCATCCCCGACAAACAGCACGCTGGCCGGATCCAGATCAAGCATCTTGCACGCCAGGGTCAGCGGCTCCGGGTCGGGCTTGCTGTTGGTGACGTGATCCGGGCAGATCAGCACTGCCGAACGCTCGGCCAGCCCCAGTTGCTCCATGATCGGCTGGGCGAAGCGCACCGGCTTGTTGGTCACCACGCCCCAGATCAGATTGGCCTTTTCGATATCGGCCAGCAGCTCGGCCATGCCATCGAACAGCTTGCTGTGTACGGCGCAGTCTTGCTGATAGCGCTCCAGAAACTCCAGGCGCAGGGCTTCAAAGCCTTCTGCGGTGGGCGACATGGCAAAGGTCGCCGCGACCATGGCCTTGGCGCCGCCGGAGATTTCATCGCGGATCAGTTTGTCGGCCACCGGCGGGAAACCGCGCTCAGCCAGCATGGCCTGACAAATTGCGATGAAGTCCGGCGCGGTGTCGAGCAAGGTGCCGTCCATATCGAATAGAACCGCTCTCAAGCGCATGGCTTATGCCTCCCGAAGGGTCTGGATCATGTAATTGACGTCGACGTCCGAGGCCAGCTTGTAATGCTTGGTCAGCGGGTTGTAGGTCAGGCCGATGATGTCCTGCACCGACAGGCCAGCGGCACGGCTCCAGGCACCCAGCTCGGAAGGGCGGATGAATTTCTTGAAGTCGTGGGTGCCGCGTGGCAACAGGCCCATGATGTATTCCGCACCAACGATGGCAAACAGATACGCCTTCGGGTTGCGGTTGATGGTGGAGAAGAACACTTGGCCGCCCGGTTTGACCATGCGGTAGCAGGCGCGAATCACCGACGATGGGTCGGGCACGTGCTCCAGCATTTCCAGGCAGGTCACCACGTCGTACTGCTCGGGCATCTCTGCCGCCAGGTCTTCGGCGGTGATCTGGCGGTATTCCACTTCAACGCCGGATTCCAGCTGATGCAGACGGGCAACGGCCAGTGGCGCTTCGCCCATGTCGATGCCGGTCACACTGGCACCGCGCAAGGCCATGGCCTCGCTGAGGATGCCGCCACCGCAGCCCACATCCAGAACCTTCTTGCCGGCCAGATTGACGCGTTCGTCGATCCAGTTGACCCGCAGCGGATTGATATCGTGCAGCGGCTTGAATTCGCTTTCGCGGTCCCACCAGCGATGGGCCAGGGCCTCGAATTTGGCGATTTCAGAATGATCGACGTTGCTCATGGGATGTCCTCTTGAACTTGAAATACTTTTCAACGAGTCGGCTGAACCCAGCCGCCCCGGTCTTATTCGGTGTGCCCGGCAATCCGCTTGCCCCAGGCTTTGGCGATTTCGCACAGGGCCTGCTCGTCCATGCGCGTCAGGCGGCGATTGTCGAGCAAGTGCTTGCCCGCGACCCACACGTGGCTGACACAGTCGCGGCCGGTGGCATAGATAAGCTGCGACACTGGATCATAGATCGGTTGGCGGGCGAGCCCGGACAGATCAAAGGCGACGATATCCGCCGCTTTGCCGATTTCCAGCGACCCGACCACATCCTGAATCCCCAGCGCGCGAGCGCCGTTGAGCGTCGCCATGCGCAGTGCCCGATGGGCGTCCAGCGCCGCCGCCGACCCGGCTACAGCCTTGGCCAGCAGGGCTGCGGTGCGGGTTTCGCCCAGCAGGTCCAGGTCGTTGTTGCTCGCCGCGCCATCTGTGCCTATCGCTACATTGACGCCAGCCTGCCACAGTCGTTCGACCGGGCAGAAGCCGCTGGCCAGTTTCAGGTTGGATTCGGGGCAATGGATCACGCTGGAATTGCTTTCTACCAGCAATGTCAGGTCGTCATCGCTGATTTGTGTCATGTGCACAGCCTGAAAGCGCGGGCCGAGCATGCCAAGGCGGTTCAGGCGCGCCAAGGGCCGTTCCTGGTAATGCTCGACGGCCTGTTCGACTTCGAACGCTGTCTCGTGGACATGCATCTGAATCATCGCGTCCAGTTCGTCGGCGATCACCCGGATCTTCTCCAGATTCTCGTCACACACCGTGTACGGCGCGTGCGGACCGAACGCCACCTGGATGCGTGGGTGATGGATCAGGTCATTAAATAGCTGCACACCGGTGTGCAGGGCTTCGTCGGTGTTGCGCGCCCCGGGGAAGGGGAAGTCCAGGATCGGCACGGTGATCTGTGCCCGCATGCCGCTGATATGGACTCGGTCTGCGGCCACCTTGGGAAAGAAGTACATGTCCGAGAAACAGGTAATGCCACCTTTAAGCTGTTCGGCGATCGCCAGGTCAGTGCCGTCGCGCACGAAGTCCTCGTCGACCCATTGGCTCTCGGCCGGCCAGATGTGGTCCTGCAGCCAGGTCATCAGCGGCAGATCGTCTGCCAGGCCTCGAAACAGCGTCATCGCCGCGTGCCCATGGGCGTTGATCAAGCCAGGGCTGAGCAGGGTTTCGGGCAGTTCGAGGGTTTGCAGGGCAGGTTGCCTGAGCGCTTCGGCGCGGGGGCCGATATAAACGATGCAGCCATCGCGGATGCCCAGGCCGTAGTCTTTGAACACCACACCGGCAGGTTCGACCGGCACCAGCCAGGCAGGCAGGAGCAACAGGTCGAGCGGGGCGACGGCGTTCGGCATGGCGGGGCTTCCGGGCTTATTACGGGGACGGCGAAGTATACCCGAGCGTCTTGACGGGCGGCTCGCTATAATCGGCCGCTTTTGGGCTGGCATGGGTTTTTTGAGTATGGAGTGTGCTATGCGCAATCAATTGATGGCAGCGGAGACGGTGAAGGCCATTGATTGGCGAGATGACGCTCTGTATCTGCTGGATCAGCGCGTATTGCCGTTCACCCAGGCCTGGCTTGTCTATACCGAGGTTGCCGACGTAGCCGACGCGATTCGCAGCATGGTGGTGCGCGGCGCGCCTGCCATTGGCATCACGGCCGCCTATGGCGTGGTGCTCGCCGCGCGGGCCCGGATCGCCGCCGGTGGTGACTGGGTAGCGGCACTGGAGCAGGATTTCCAGCTCCTGGCCGACTCGCGCCCGACCGCCGTCAATCTGTTCTGGGCCTTGAATCGCATGCGTATCCGTTTGCGTCGCGCCCGGCACACCGACCAGCCCCTGGCCGCGCTTGAAGCCGAGGCGGTGGAAATCCACCTCAGTGATCGCGAAGCCAACCTGACCATGGCGCAACTGGGCACTGATCTGATTCGTCGTCATCAAGGCAATCTGCAGACCGTGCTCACGCACTGCAACGCCGGCGCGCTGGCAACGGGTGGTTTCGGTACTGCGCTGGGGGTGATCCGTGGCGCCTTTCTTGAAGGCATGATCGAACGGGTATACGCCGATGAAACCCGTCCCTGGCTGCAGGGCTCGCGTCTGACAGCCTGGGAGCTGGCCAGTGACGGCATCCCGGTGACCGTCAACGCTGATTCGGCCGCCGCGCATCTGATGCGCACCAAAGGCATTACCTGGGTCATCGTCGGCGCGGACCGTATCGCGGCCAATGGCGATGTGGCCAACAAGATCGGCACCTATCATCTGGCAGTCGCCGCCATGCACCACGGCGTGCGCTTCATGGTGGTGGCGCCCAGCTCAACCATCGACATGGACACCGCCAGTGGTGACGACATCGTCATTGAAGAGCGCGACCCCCTTGAGTTGCTTGAAGTGGGCGGTCAGCGGGTCGGCGCGGATGTCGAGGCGTTCAATCCGGTATTCGACGTGACCCCGGCGGACCTGATCGACGTGATCGTGACCGAAAAGGGCATCGTCGAGCGTCCCGATAGCGCAAAAATGACCCAATTGATGTGTCGTAAACGCTTGCATTGACCTGATTGATTATGGGAGCGCCTGTCAGTGCCGCACGCTCTAAGCGCGCCTGTAAGCGTTTCTCAGGCGTCTTATGTTGATCAGGCTCGTTTTCAGGGCTTTCAAAGGATAGGTGCGTGGCGGCGATTGTGGTAACATCCGGCGGTTTCCGGGGACGCTATCCGTAGCCACCCCTACTGCGCAGATCCAGGGCATAACTCGTTGATTTGTCGTAAGTCGCCAGAAGGCAAATGTGCCACTGGCGGCGAGCTTCGTTCATCCCGGATGGATGCACGAGGTTTCACCAGAAAAAGGAATCGAGCTTCTCATGGGCGAACTGGCCAAAGAAATCCTCCCGGTCAATATCGAAGACGAGCTGAAGCAGTCCTACCTCGACTACGCAATGAGCGTAATCGTCGGGCGGGCACTGCCCGATGCACGCGATGGCTTGAAGCCCGTGCACCGGCGTGTACTGTTCGCGATGAGCGAACTGGGTAACGACTGGAACAAGCCGTACAAGAAATCCGCCCGTGTGGTCGGTGACGTTATCGGTAAGTATCACCCCCACGGCGATACTGCCGTTTACGACACCATCGTTCGTATGGCGCAGCCGTTCTCGCTGCGCTATCTGCTGGTCGACGGTCAGGGCAACTTCGGTTCGGTCGACGGCGACAATGCCGCGGCCATGCGATACACCGAAGTGCGCATGACCAAGCTGGCGCACGAGCTGCTGGCCGACCTGCATAAAGAAACCGTGGACTGGGTGCCGAACTACGACGGCACGGAAATGATCCCCGCGGTCATGCCGACCCGTATTCCCAACCTGCTGGTCAACGGCTCCAGCGGTATCGCCGTGGGCATGGCGACCAACATTCCGCCGCACAACCTCGGTGAAGTCATCGACGGTTGCCTGGCACTGATCGACAACCCGGAAATCAGCATCGATGAACTGATGCAGTTCATTCCCGGGCCTGACTTCCCGACAGCGGCGATCATCAACGGTCGCGCCGGCATCGTTGAAGCCTATCGCACCGGTCGCGGGCGTATTTACATGCGCGCCCGCTCGATCGTTGAAGACATCGACAAGGTCGGTGGTCGTCAGCAGATCGTCATCACCGAGCTGCCGTATCAGCTGAACAAGGCGCGTCTGATCGAGAAGATCGCCGAGCTGGTCAAAGAGAAAAAGCTGGAAGGCATCACCGAGCTGCGCGACGAGTCTGACAAAGACGGTATGCGCGTGGTGATCGAGCTGCGCCGTGGTGAAGTGCCTGAGGTTATCCTCAACAACCTTTACGCCCAGACTCAGCTGCAAGCGGTTTTCGGTATCAACATCGTTGCCTTGATCGACGGCCGTCCGCGCATCCTTAACCTCAAGGATCTGCTTGAAGCGTTCGTTCGTCACCGTCGCGAAGTCGTCACCCGTCGTACCGTTTTCGAACTGCGCAAAGCTCGTGAACGTGGTCATTTGCTCGAAGGCCAAGCGGTTGCCCTGTCGAACATCGACCCGGTTATCGCCTTGATCAAAGCCTCGCCAACCCCCGCTGAAGCCAAGGTCGGATTGATTTCGACCCCTTGGGAATCCAGCGCTGTGGTGGAAATGGTCGAGCGCGCCGGTGCGGATTCATGCCGTCCGGAAAACCTTGATCCGCAGTACGGCCTGCGTGACGGCAAGTATTTTCTGTCGCCGGAACAGGCTCAGGCGATTCTCGAACTGCGCCTGCACCGCCTGACCGGCCTTGAGCACGAAAAACTGCTCACCGAGTATCAGGAAATCCTGTCCCAGATCGGCGAGTTGCTGCGCATCCTCAACAGCGCCGTGCGCCTGATGGAAGTGATCCGCGAAGAGCTGGAACTGATCCGCGTTGAATATGGCGACAAGCGCCGCACCGAGATTCTCGATGCGCGTCTGGACCTGACGCTGGGTGACTTGATCACCGAAGAAGAGCGTGTGGTCACGATTTCCCACGGCGGCTATGCCAAGACCCAGCCATTGGCGGTCTATCAGGCGCAGCGTCGTGGCGGTAAAGGCAAGTCGGCCACCGGCGTCAAGGATGAGGACTACATCGCTCACCTGCTGGTTGCCAACAGCCACACCACGCTGCTGATGTTCTCCAGCAAGGGCAAGGTGTACTGGCTCAAGACCTACGAAATCCCGGAAGCGTCCCGCGCTGCCCGTGGTCGTCCGTTGGTCAACCTGCTGCCGTTGAGCGAAGGCGAATACATCACCACCATGTTGCCGGTGGACCTTGAGGCCATGCGCAAGCGGGCCGACGAGGAAGAAGGCGAAGTCATCGAAGGCGAAATCGATGACGAGAACACAAACGAAACCGAAGAAGAGCGCAAGGCGCGCATCAAGGCTGCTGACAAGAAGAAGGCTCCATTCATCTTCATGTCCACCGCCAACGGTACCGTCAAGAAGACCCCGCTGGTGGCGTTCAGCCGTCAGCGTAGCGTAGGTCTGATCGCCCTTGAGCTGGACGAAGGCGACATCCTGATTTCAGCAGCCATCACCGATGGCGAGCAGGAAATCATGCTGTTCTCCGACGGCGGCAAGGTCACGCGCTTCAAGGAATCCGACGTTCGCGCCATGGGCCGTACGGCTCGCGGTGTTCGCGGCATGCGTCTGCCGGAAGGTCAGAAGCTGATTTCCATGCTGATCCCCGAAGAAGGCAGCCAGATCCTCACCGCTTCCGAGCGAGGTTATGGCAAGCGCACGGCGATCTCCGAGTTCCCTGAGTACAAACGTGGCGGGCAGGGCGTAATCGCCATGGTCAGCAACGACCGTAACGGCCGTCTGGTCGGTGCGGTTCAGGTGCTCGATGGCGAGGAAATCATGTTGATTTCTGACCAGGGCACACTGGTGCGTACCCGTGTCGACGAAGTCTCCAGCCTGGGCCGTAATACTCAGGGCGTGACCCTGATCAAGCTGGCCAGCGACGAGAAACTGGTCGGCCTGGAGCGTGTGCAGGAGCCATCAGAAGTTGAAGGCGAAGAGCTTTTGGGTGAAGACGGTGAAGTGCTCGAGGGCGAGGCTTCGGTTATCGCTGACGACGATGTCTCCATCGACGAGCTGCAAGCCGACGCAGCTTCGGATGAAGAAGAGTCGCAGGATTAACGCGTAACCTGTAGGAGCCAACTTGTTGGCGAGGCGGTGTGTCATTCATGCCTCTCTCGCGAACAAGTTCGCTCCTACAGAGGTTGTGTAGATTCAACCAATCCTGTGTTGTTTGACAGAAGTCGCCGAAGGCTGCGAACGGTTCCCACCGCTTCGCGGCCTTCGACGCTTCGTACTCCAGATGACCCAAGCCTGAGAAAATCAGAGCGTAGTGAGAGTGGATATGAGCAAGCGAGCCTTTAACTTCTGCGCAGGTCCTGCTGCGCTTCCTGAAGCTGTTCTGCTGCGTGCCCAGGCAGAATTGCTGGACTGGCATGGCAAAGGCCTGTCTGTCATGGAAATGAGTCATCGCAGTGATGAATTCACCTCCATCGCCAACAAGGCGGAGCAGGATCTGCGTGACCTGCTGAGCATCCCCTCGAACTATAAAGTGCTGTTCCTGCAAGGCGGCGCAAGCCAGCAATTTGCCCAGATTCCCCTGAACCTGCTGCCCGAAGACGCCACAGCCGATTACATCGACACCGGTATCTGGTCGCAGAAAGCCATTGAAGAAGCGTCGCGTTATGGCCACGTCAATGTGGCTGCAACCGCCAAGCCTTACGATTATTTCGCCATCCCCGGTCAGAACGAATGGAAGCTGACCAAGGATGCTGCCTACGTTCACTACGCACCGAATGAAACCATCGGCGGCCTGGAATTCGACTGGATTCCGCAAACTGGCGACGTTCCGTTGGTGGCTGACATGTCGTCGGACATTCTGTCGCGTCCGGTGGATGTCTCGCGCTTCGGCATGATCTACGCCGGCGCGCAGAAGAACATCGGCCCGAGCGGCCTGGTGGTGGCGATCATTCGCGAAGACCTGCTGGGTCGCGCGCGCTCGCTGTGCCCGACCATGCTCAACTACAAGGTCGCCGCGGATAACGGCTCGATGTACAACACCCCGCCGACCCTGGCCTGGTATCTGTCCGGTCTGGTGTTTGAATGGCTGAAAGAGCAGGGTGGCGTAGAAGCCATCGGCAAGCTCAATGAAGTGAAAAAGCGCACGCTTTACGACTTTATCGACGCCAGCGGCCTGTACAGCAACCCGATCAACAAGACTGACCGGTCGTGGATGAACGTGCCGTTCCGTCTGGCTGATGATCGTCTGGACAAGCCGTTCCTGGCCGGTGCCGACGCGCGTGGGCTGCTTAATCTCAAAGGTCACCGTTCGGTCGGTGGCATGCGTGCCTCTATTTATAATGCCGTCGACATCAACGCGGTCAACGCGCTGGTGGCGTACATGGCAGAGTTCGAGAAGGAACACGGCTAATGTCCGAGCAAGAGTTAAAGGCACTGCGGGTTCGCATCGACAGCCTGGATGAAAAAGTCCTGGAGTTGATCAGCGAGCGCGCACGCTGCGCGCAGGAAGTGGCGCGGGTAAAAATGTCGACCCTGGCCGAAGGCGAAGTGCCGGTGTTCTATCGCCCTGAGCGTGAAGCCCAGGTGCTCAAGCGAGTCATGGAGCGCAATCGTGGCCCGTTGAGCAACGAAGAGATGGCGCGGCTGTTTCGCGAAATCATGTCGTCGTGCCTGGCCCTGGAACAACCGCTCAAGGTCGCCTACCTGGGCCCTGAGGGCACGTTCACCCAGGCCGCTGCCATCAAGCACTTTGGCAACGCCGTGATCAGCCTGCCCATGGCCGCGATCGACGAAGTGTTCCGTGAAGTTGCCGCTGGCGCCGTGAATTTCGGCGTCGTGCCGGTGGAAAACTCCACCGAAGGCGCGGTCAACCACACGCTGGACAGCTTCCTCGAACACGACATGGTGATCTGTGGCGAAGTCGAGCTGCGTATCCACCATCACTTGTTGATTGGCGAAAACACCAAGACCGACAGCATCAGCCGCATCTATTCCCACGCCCAGTCACTGGCTCAGTGCCGCAAGTGGCTGGACGCTCATTACCCGAATGTCGAACGCGTCGCCGTTGCCAGCAACGCCGAAGCCGCCAAACGGGTCAAGGGTGAGTGGAATTCGGCGGCGATTGCCGGGGAAATGAGCGCCAACCTTTATGGCCTGACGCGCATCGCGGAAAAAATCGAAGACCGCCCGGACAACTCCACGCGATTCCTGATTATCGGCAATCAGGAGGTCCCGCCTACGGGCGACGACAAGACCTCGATCATTGTCTCCATGAGTAACAAGCCAGGGGCGCTGCATGAGTTGCTGGTTCCCTTCCATGAAAATGGACTGGACCTGACCCGCATCGAGACTCGTCCTTCGCGCAGCGGTAAATGGACCTACGTGTTTTTCATCGATTTCGTCGGGCACCACCGCGATCCGCTGGTCAAGGCTGTGCTGGAAAAAATCAGCCAGGAAGCCGTGGCACTCAAGGTGCTGGGTTCTTACCCGAAAGCGGTTCTCTGAAAGAGGTAAGCGACACATGACTGGCGACTTCCTCGCTCTGGCTTTGCCGGGCGTGCAAAAACTTTCGCCGTACGTCCCGGGCAAGCCTGTGGATGAACTGGCACGCGAGTTGGGCATCGATCCGGCAAAGATCATCAAGCTGGCGAGTAACGAAAACCCGCTGGGGGCCAGTCCCAAGGCGCTGCTGGCCATCCGCGATGAGCTGGGTGAACTGACCCGCTATCCGGATGGCAACGGGTTCGAGCTGAAAAAACGCTTGTCCGAACGCTGCGGTGTGCAGGCCGATCAGGTCACGCTGGGCAATGGCTCCAACGATATCCTGGAGCTGGTCGCCAGGGCCTATCTGGCGCCCGGCCTTAATGCGGTGTTCAGCGAGTTCGCCTTCGCGGTTTATCCGATTGTCACCCAGGCCACCGGAGCTACGGCCCACGTCGTTCCTGCCAGGGAGTGGGGCCACGATTTGCCCGCCATGCTGGCGGCTATCGATAGCAACACCCGCGTCGTTTTCATCGCCAACCCGAACAACCCGACTGGCACCTGGTTTGGTCCGGATGCCTTGAGTCGGTTCCTGGCCGCCGTGCCGGAGCACGTTCTGGTGGTGCTGGATGAGGCGTACATCGAGTATGCCCACGGGGGTGAACTCCCTGATGGTCTGGATTATCTGGCGGATCACCCGAATCTGCTGGTTTCGCGCACTTTCTCCAAAGCCTATGGCCTGGCGTCGTTGCGTGTCGGTTACGGCCTTTCATCGCCAGCAGTGGCGGATGTGCTCAACCGCGTGCGCCAGCCGTTCAACGTCAACAGCCTTGCACTGGCAGCGGCTTGTGCGGCATTGGACGACTTTGACTACGTGACCAAAAGTCGGCAACTGAACGAAATCGGCATGGAGCAGCTCGAGGGCGGTCTGCGTCTACTGGGCCTGAACTGGATTCCCTCCCGGGGCAATTTCCTGGCCATCGATCTGAGACGTGACAGTGCCGCGGTCTATCAGGGGTTGTTGCGTGAAGGCGTTATCGTGCGCCCGGTTGCTGGCTACGGTATGCCGAATCACCTGCGTGTGAGCATTGGTTTGTTGGAAGAGAACACCCGTTTCCTCGAAGCGTTGGCCAGGGTTCTGGCGCGTGATTGATGTCATCTCAATGAAACCCGCCGCACCTATGATCGGGCGTCTGGTGGTGGTTGGCCTCGGGTTGATCGGTGGCTCCTTTGCCAAGGGCATTCGCGAAAGCGGTTTGTGTGGCGAAGTGGTGGGCGTGGATCTGGATCCGCAGTCGCGAAAGCTGGCCGTTGAACTAGGTGTTGTGGATCGCTGCGAAGATGACCTGGCCACGGCCTGTCGTGGGGCTGATGTCATCCAGCTGGCGGTACCGATTCTGGCCATGGAGCGGGTATTGGCCTTGCTGGCGACGTTCGATCTTGGCGATACGGTGCTCACCGATGTGGGCAGTGCCAAGGGCAATGTGGTCAGGGCTGCCAAAGCTGCATTTGGCGCCATGCCCGCGCGCTTCGTACCGGGCCATCCGATTGCCGGTTCCGAGCAGAGCGGTGTTGAGGCGTCGAACGCTCAGTTGTTCAAACGTCATAAAGTCATTCTCACGCCTTTGCCCGAGACAGATCCCGCGGCGTTGGCTGTGGTCGATCGTCTCTGGTCTGCGCTGGGTGCTGACGTGGAACACATGGAAGTCGAGCGTCACGATGAAGTGCTGGCCGCGACCAGCCATCTGCCTCACCTGTTGGCATTCGGGCTGGTGGATTCGCTGGCCAAGCGTAATGAAAATCTCGAAATCTTCAGGTATGCAGCGGGCGGGTTCCGTGACTTTACGCGGATTGCCGGTAGCGATCCCGTGATGTGGCACGACATCTTCCTTGCCAACCGCGAGGCTGTGCTGCGCACGCTGGACACTTTTCAGACCGATCTTGACGCCTTGCGTGAAGCGATGGTGGCCGGTGATGGTCGGCAGTTGCTGGGCGTATTCACCCGTGCCAGGGTTGCCCGTGAACACTTTGGCAAGATTCTGGCCCGGCGCGCTTACGTCGAGCCGCAACAGGCCAAGGATCTGGTATTTGTCGCCAGTCCGGGCGGTAGCGTTTCAGGGCGCATACGGGTGCCGGGTGATAAATCCATTTCCCATCGCTCGATCATGCTCGGCTCACTGGCTGAAGGCACCACAGAGGTTGAAGGCTTCCTCGTAGGTGAGGATGCATTGGCAACGCTGCAGGCTTTTCGCGACATGGGGGTGGTCATCGAGGGGCCGCATCACGGGCGTCTGACCATTCACGGGGTTGGCTTGCGCGGCTTGAAGGCGCCACCGGGTGCGCTTTATCTGGGCAATTCCGGCACGTCCATGCGCTTGCTCACGGGACTGTTGGCGGCTCAGGATTTTGACAGCACCCTGACAGGCGACGCCTCGTTGTCACGCCGGCCCATGGGTCGGGTGGCTGAGCCATTGCGGGCCATGGGGGCGGTCATTGAAACCGCTGCGGATGGCCGGCCACCGATCACCATCCGTGGCCGCAAGGCGCTGACCGGGCTGACGTATGAAATGCCGGTTGCCAGTGCTCAGGTTAAATCCTGCCTGCTGCTGGCGGGGCTGTATGCACAGGGCACTACCACAGTCATCGAGCCTGCCCCGACCCGCGATCATACCGAACGCATGCTGCGCGGGTTTGGTCATCCGGTGAGCGTGGACGGCACGCGGGTTTCGCTGCAGTCAGGCCCAGGTCTGCAGGCAGCAAGAATTGAAGTGCCCGGGGATATTTCCTCGGCTGCGTTTTTCCTGGTGGCGGCTTCTATTGCGCAGGGTTCGGATCTGTTGCTTGAAGGCGTCGGCATCAACCCGACCCGGACCGGCATCATCGATATCCTGCGCCTGATGGGCGGCGACATCACCCTGGAAAACCAGCGTGAAGCCGGCGGCGAGCCGGTGGCTGATTTGCGTGTGCGTTCGGCGGAGCTTAAAGGGATCGAGATTCCAGAAGCGCTGGTGCCGCTGGCTATTGATGAATTCCCGGCGCTGTTCATTGCAGCCGCATGTGCTCAAGGGCGTACTGTGCTGCGCGGTGCCCAGGAGCTGCGGGTCAAGGAATCGGATCGTATTCAAACCATGGCCGATGGTCTGTTGGCCCTCGGCGTCAGTGTCGAGCCAACCCCGGACGGCATTATTATTGATGGAAGCCAGATCGGTGGCGGGGTCGTCAACGCACAGGGTGATCATCGCATTGCCATGGCGTTCAGCATTGCCGCATTACGCGCCACGGCGCCGATCCATATCCATGATTGTGCGAACGTCGCTACGTCGTTCCCAAATTTTCTCGCGCTTTGCGCTCAGGTTGGCATGCGTGTCGCGCAAGAGGGGCAGTTGTGAAAACTCAAGCACCAGTTATTACCATTGATGGGCCAAGCGGTTCCGGCAAAGGCACGGTTGCAGGCTTGCTCGCGCAACGCCTTGGCTGGTGCCTGCTCGACTCGGGCGCGCTGTATCGCTTGCTGGCATTCGCCGCGCGCAACCATGGGGTCGATCTGACCAACGAAGAGGCGTTGAAGGTTCTTGCGGCACACCTGGATGTGCAGTTCGAAACCGGTCCGGGCGGGCAGGGTCAGCGGATCATCCTCGAAGGTGAAGATGTTTCGCAGTCGATCCGCAATGAACAGATCGGCAGCGGTGCGTCTCAGGTGGCTTCGCTGCCCGCGGTACGCGATGCATTGTTGCAGCGTCAGCGTGCCTTTCAGGAAGAGCCGGGCCTCGTCGCCGATGGTCGCGACATGGGCACCGTAGTCTTCCCGGACGCGCCGTTGAAGATCTTCCTGACCGCCAGCGCCGAGGAACGTGCTCGTCGACGTTACTTGCAGTTGAAGGCCAAGGGCGATGATGTTAGTCTGTCGAGTCTGCTAGATGAGATATGTGCACGCGATGAGCGTGACACCCAGCGAGCGGTAGCCCCGCTCAAGCCAGCGCATGACGCTATACAGCTGGATTCCACCGAATTATCCATCGAGCAGGTGCTTGAACGCATTCTGAGCGAGATCGCGCTTCGCGATATCGCCGGGTGACAAAGAAGCGTGTGGGAGACCAGAAATAGTCCCGCAGGCTTTCTTTTACTTGAACGAAACCCACGTTATCTGGAACGTGGCAGATGGGCGTATCCTTCGCCCTTGATCAACAGGAATTAAAATGAGCGAAAGCTTTGCAGAACTTTTTGAAGAAAGCCTAAAGACCCTCAACCTTCAGGCCGGTTCGATCATCACCGCGATCATCGTTGATATCGATTACCAGGCTGGTTGGGTGACGGTTCACGCTGGTCTGAAATCTGAAGGCCTCATCCCGCTGGAGCAGTTCCACAACGACGCTGGCGAGCTGACCATCAAGATCGGCGACGAAGTTCACGTTGCTCTTGACGCGGTCGAAGACGGCTTTGGCGAAACCAAGCTGTCCCGCGAAAAAGCCAAACGTGCCGAGTGCTGGATCGTTCTGGAAGCGGCTTTCGCAGCTGAAGAAGTGGTCAAGGGCGTTATCAACGGTAAGGTTAAAGGCGGCTTCACTGTCGACGTTAACGGCATCCGTGCGTTCCTGCCAGGTTCTTTGGTTGACGTCCGCCCTGTGCGCGACACAACTCACCTCGAAGGCAAAGAGCTCGAGTTCAAGGTCATCAAGCTGGACCAGAAGCGCAACAACGTTGTCGTTTCCCGTCGCAGTGTCCTGGAAGCCGAGAACAGCGCCGAGCGCGAAGCTCTGCTCGAGTCCCTGCAGGAAGGTCAGCAAGTCAAAGGTATCGTCAAGAACCTCACGGATTACGGCGCATTCGTCGATCTGGGTGGCGTCGATGGCCTGCTGCACATCACCGACATGGCCTGGAAGCGCATCAAGCATCCATCGGAAATCGTCAATGTTGGCGATGAGATCGATGTAAAAGTCCTGAAGTACGATCGCGAGCGCAATCGTGTTTCCCTGGGTCTGAAGCAACTGGGCGAAGACCCATGGGTTGCTATCAAGGCTCGTTACCCGGAAAGCACCCGCGTTACCGCGCGTGTAACCAACCTGACCGACTACGGCTGCTTCGCAGAGCTGGAAGAAGGCGTGGAAGGCCTGGTACACGTTTCCGAAATGGACTGGACCAACAAGAACATCCACCCGTCTAAAGTCGTTCAGGTTGGCGACGAAGTGG
>Ga0247734_1000436_pt1 | contig 36819 bp, 26 predicted proteins | sample UWRJL103311B2_FD_180933 | JGI IMG/M metagenome (GOLD analysis project Ga0247734, IMG submission 180933) | Plant litter microbial communities from Arlington Agricultural Research Station in Wisconsin, United States - UWRJ-L103-311B-2 | ecosystem: Environmental > Terrestrial > Plant litter >...
AGGCGCCCAAAGCGAGATTGAGACCACCAACTGTCCCCGCCCCAGAGGATGGGATGAACGACGGGAAGTTCCAGCATTCAAGCACAGAAATACCATCGCGGGTAGCAATCGAGGTCAAATTTAGAGATGGGGTGGTGGCATTGGAGAGGATGAGAGGGGGGCAATTTGAGGGGTCTGGGAACGTGAGACTAGTCGCCAAATGGGGGATGGATGCAACAAGCAGAAGCTGCAAGAGAGTATTCATATTGTTGAAGCGGTGAATGTCAAGTGGGAGCTGTGTTGAGAAGGGTACGTGAATAAGCCTCCAAGATAGTCGTCCTAGAACCGGCGCTGTTGACAAAGCCAGAACAGCCCATATTCACCAGAGCCATTAATCGTTCGGCCTCAGGCGTATCACTCAATTACGGAGTAATTGGGTGAGGGACAGCAATATGGGTCGATTTTGTAGGACTTATGATTCTCTCCAAAACAACAAGTAAATTATAATAACTATTAATATAATTATAATACATAGTACTAATTAATTAATTATATTTTATTTTGCTTTTTAATAATTGCCAGCTATTGTTGTAGAACTGTCCCTCACCAAATTACATCAGTAATTTGGTGATGCGCCTGAGGCCGAACGATTACCAGAAAAGTACCGTGGTAACACTTGTTATTGGTATAACTCCCACTCTGTAGCATGTGTCAGCAAAACTTTAATTGTGCTAATATAAGTTCACCTAATGGTACTCTGGAGATGTGTACGATTTTCACATTTGTTGGGATCTGGCTGCTTCTTTAGAGAAGCGAGATTAATACTATCATCACCGAAAGAGTAATAAGGTAGGTAGAAGCAAATATGCATTGTTGCAACTAATAGTTTCTAGAAAGAGTTGTTGTTACTAATCCAGATATTCGCGTATATCAATCAGGTTTCTGTTCTAGAAACTAGCTTTGTTTGAAATACTCTAAACACAAGCGGGTCATCTCTGAGTCCCTTCGCTCCGAACTCCTTGCTATGAATGGTCATCCGAACAAAAATAAACATGGTATCAAATGTCAGGTATATCAGGTGTATCAGGTCTATCCGGTGGCAGCTCGAACCTTGTATCTAGTTCTGCGCGTGCGTTTGTTTGCTGCCATTGATGCCAGCTGCTTGGAGCTTGAAGTATATATCGATCCATAGCTTCTCGAAAGCGATTCTTATATTCCTTCGGTGACGTTACCGTTGGTTTGTTTCGATTGCCACCAGCAAAGCCTCGGTCTTTGATCCAGGACTCGAGCTTCTTATCCCAGGTGTATGTTCTGACCACGTCTATAATCCCTACCACAAGCTCTTTGCGACTCTGGAGAAATTTAGCAAGCTATTAATGATTCTACAATGAGACAAACAAACCTCATCAAAAGCCAACATCAAGGAGTAATCCATCACATCATTTCTCTGTAAGAACAAGGTATCATTGAAGACAGATTTCCGTAGAAGGTTCTTTGAATGCTACGGAAAGTTAACAGGCAGCCAAGAAAAACTTTCGGGGTGTATTACCTCGCGCGTGAAGAGTGGAGACTCGTAAATGAACTCTACCATGTTCTCGTCTAGCAGAACTTCGTTTTGCTCTCCTGTGGATTCGATTTTTCGATTCCGCATAGATCCTTTCAGATCAAAAATACGGTCTGGAGTCCGATCATAGAAAAGATTCTCCATGACTAGTACATCTAATTTTACTTCAATTCCAGTGACCGGGTTTTTAAGTACTATTTGATAAAAGCCAAGCATCTTTGCAATCACGCTAGGCAGTTCATGGAAGAGTATTTCAGCCATCATATTGAAGTAAGCTGGGGCAAAATTCAAAAACGCCTGCGTTTCGATTGAGGATAGGGATTTTAGTATTAGCCTGTCATCCAAAGTCTTCAAGAAGACCGATTTAGTTTTCCCGCCCTTGGAATCCCACTTGAGGCATCGTGATAATGACTCGACGATTCGATCAGCGACACCACACTTGCGGCGCAGGGCATCAAATTGCTCAGCATAGAATATCTTGCATTGGAGCGTGGCTGAGCCATCAGTGAAAGAAAGCGATATGTGAGTGCCTTGCTCGCGGAGTAATGAGGTTTCAACGCCAGGTTCAATGATACCATCTTGGAAAACATCATGTTCGTTCCTTGGATGCCTGTTGATGTCCACACCAGCGTCAAGGATTCTACTCCTTGTTTCCTGAGCACGAAGTCCTGCTAGCTCATCTTGATATCGCGGGGATTGAAGGGCAAACGCGATCAAGGAGCTTGGTTCATCTTCTCGTATGATAACATCCATATCCGCAAAAATATGATCTGATGTGTTGACCGGATATTCAAGCGCTGTCCATCCACTAGCTGATCTCTCAGCCCAAAAGTTTGTGAGCATTTTCATCAGACTAGACTTCTCATGTTTCGGAAGTTCTAGCGGCAAGTCTGAATTGGGCTTCCCTAGAGATTCAGCTATCTCGGCAGCTCCTGGAATAATTTGGTCCAATAAGGAATGGTCGGCATCACTCGCGGCACCATCGTCATCTGAGCCGGTCTGACTAATATTGTGCTGGTTGTCGTCAGTCTCAATTTCCGTTGCGGTCTCTTCTGCAGTCTCGTCTGCAGTTACTGCAGTACCAGTAGGCGAGTTTGGTCTATCGGTGTCCTCGGAACCGCCTTTAGTATTGAGGCTTGCAAGGCCGCCAACTATAGTTGCGCCATTACCATCCGGCTGTACAGGTTGACTAGAACTGTGTTCGATTGGTCCTCGCTCTTCAACCGCATCGTTGACGTCCTTATAAATTTCCACGATAGGTTTTGACGAAGCTTTTGGGAATGCCCTTGACTGTGTCACTTTTGCTGCACGCTGTCTCCGGTCACGCACACGCTCTTTTTCAAATTCTCGGCTTAACTGCTCGAAATGTTTCGCCAAAGTCGAGACTTTCGTCTCCTTACGTCTGCTAGTGACAGACCTTGGAATGAGCGAGTGCCCTGTTTTCTTGCCCCTCAGAGTAGACAGTCCTAGTCTTTCTGAGAGCTTCTTGTCAGTCGGTTTTGCAGGCTCAGTTGCAGATGACTTTAAAGGCTCAATTGGTATCGTGAAATTGTCACTAGTGTCTTTAGCAACACGGTCTTGTCGCACATGCGATTTACTCGTAGCGGGCTTAATACGTCGAAGTGTTCCCTCTGGTTGCGATTGTGTACGATTCATTGGTGGTGAGGTTGCCAGGCCAGCACGTCGCGGCCCTCCTCGCTCTGAGGGCCTCGGAATATTAGATCCTTCAGGCTGAGGTCCATTTGGCTCTTTTAAAACCGTGTCCGTCCGTCTAAGTAGCTCTACCCTTTCAGACAAAGTTGATTCTGACTGGTCGCCAAAGAAGGAGTGCGATGGATTTGCAAGAGGGGTGGTCGTACCTGAGAGATCCGGGGAAACAGTGGCATCTGAGGGGGTGGGCACCTCTGAGTTGTCTTCGTATGGAAGGGCTAGGTCAAGATGCTCCATTCCCTCCGGACTCATTTGCGCCCCACGCTTGTCACTTTTTTCGGATGACTGAATGTCTGCAGGTACGCCAGTATTTGTCAAGTTCTCTTCCACCACAGAAGCGAGCGCATCACGAGCTTCATCTGGAGAAATATTGGAAGGGCTTCGCTTCAGCTCAAGAGAGGCATTGGGAGACTTTTCATCAGCATCTGAAGGCAGTTCCGTAGTTTCACCGGTAATCACTGAGGTCGTTGATTCGTCGCGATCCATAAACATCTTTTTAAGCTGAAGTGTTGCGAGTCTTCTAATATCTCGTTCAGACGGGAAAAAGTTGGTCTCAAAATTCGCAAATGCATCATCCCATTTAGCCACCTTTTCTTGCATCGCCCTTACGGCTCTGTTCATTGGGATAATCTCATAATACTTGGATTCCATATACTTTTGTTGAAGTTTTCGGGTCATCGATGAATGTTCTTCTTGAGCTAGATTCGTCAATCGCTCTACTTCTACTTTGCAGGCTTCAGTCTTTTCCGGAACAACGCTATCAATATTGATATCTTTGATTCTTGACTTCACTGATATCATGAAACGATTCCAACGTTCTTCGATCTTTGTGAACAGGTCATTCTTGAGTTTGAGATCATTGTCTACCTTCCAAGTTATCCTTGCCCGTGGAACAACAATTTCGAGAAGATCTATCGGGTCATAGTGGATGCTGATTGCTACATTTTTGTAGCCAAAATATCGAAGATGGTCGCGGTGAAGATCATGGGGGCAGAAGGTAGCATTGAGTCCCAATCCACTACTCCAGAAAGAAAGTTCTAGATACTTTCCTAAGGAGTATTTCCAGCTGCTGTCTGACATTGGCATCGGTTGGGTTTCCTTCTCGCATACTTTGCAATAGCTCCACATGAGAATTTCGTCTTGGTAACCTTGTATTTTACAGGCTGACCGCTCGACAATGATGGTTATACGTGCCTCTCCATGCACATAAGTCCGGTGGTGCTCCGACATCTTTCGCTCGCAGCCATTAGACATGCATATAGTATTTGCACTCAAGCACAAATCTTCAACATATTGACCTAGGGTGCAATCTGGCTGAAAATTATTAGACTCTTCGCGCTCGTTGTAGTAATCTAATGCAAGAAGATCAGGACCTGAGCAAGGAATTTTGGTCTCTGTGCACACAACTGTGTAAAGAACGGTAATATTCTGGTGTGCATATGGATCGAAAAGGTGGTTGTTTATTTGGACTTGATTTTCCCATTGACGCTTCTGAGTCTGGTAGTTGTGCATTGCTTTATCATATTCAGCGTCATGCACGGCGTGAAGAACCTCCATGACTTGACGTGATGCATTTTTTACCGTACCATGAACCATTTCCGGTTTGATAAGCTGGAACCTTTGAGGTTTGGACTTTCCATCCTCTTCAAAAATGTCGCGATCCCTGAGTTTTTTCAAATAAATAAGTCTTCGTTCCTGCTCTCGTGCTCTCATCAAGAGATACGGCTGGTTAAACTTGACGAATGGTGACGCGGAGAGTATCTTGGTTTGGTGTTTGGAGACCATGTCACTGTACAATGTCGGCATCGGAATATCGTCAGGTAGCTGATCGTCATGAGAATCATGTGTATGAGACTGGTGAGCAGAGGTGACTTTTGATGCGTTTTCTGGATCTGCAGACAGTCCTCCTTTATTTTCAGATTCATCAACTTGCTCAAATGTCAGGCTAGTAGTAGGCTCTGTCTGAATTCCCATGTTGTTTGACTCATGTTTCTCTTTGGCTTGATCAGCTATAAGTTGAAGTTTGTCACTCGCAGCTGTGATGGTGTCCAGTGAGTTTAATGGTGCGAGTTGTTTGCTTGGGGACATGCTTCCATTTCCCTCAGTATTCGCCGGGAGAGCAACCCACTCATCACGCATCAAGCATGTCTCCAGCTTTAGATTGTACACCACGTATACCATGAAGTCAGTAATCTTTTTGACTCTGGAGAGAATAGCAGTATTTGCCCCACGTAACACAATCGTGCAGCCAAGTTCTTTGGGGCAGCCGGAAAGGTAGATATATGTTTTCTTTTTGCCCGGAATATCTTTGTGAACGTAAGTTTTAACATCAAATCCAGCACATTTGCCGATGTGGACTGGTTTTAAGGCCACCATGTCAATGGAGGAGATGATTTCGGTCTGGGCAAATCGAGAAACGGCTGCAATTACTGACTGCTTCACATTATACGCAACGGCAATATTTGCTTCCACGAGATATTGCAGTGCAAGCCCAGAGATATTCTTTTGCACCAGAAGCAGCTGCGGTCGTAGAGATGCTATCCGGTTTACCATATTTTTAAGAAATTCTTTTTCTTGAGCTATGACCGGCTCCAGGCTCATAAAATGGTGCTGATGTCGCTGATACTCGATAGGAAATGAGACAATGACAATTCTTGGGTTAGCAATCGTGCGAAGCATACTTTTTAAGGCCAAATTCTTGGAAAAGACAACTCCTGAGACATATGACGTATCACCTGGTTTCCCGCCTGGAATCTTCTTCGTCTTTACAAAGTGTCGAATGTCAATATCGTCTCCATGGCGGACATTAGGGTTAACGTCATCGGTACACTGTAGAAGAATTGGCATGAGAGCCTTTTCCCAAGAAGCCACATTTGGTATCTTGGCATCCTCTAACAGCTGGCGCAATAATCGGTGAACATGTTGCAGGCTTGCACTGTTCAGTTCAATCACAGGAGCCCTCGCATCTCTCATAGATGCACTTCTGGTCATCCTGGAAGGCAACAAGGTGGTAGATAGTGAGATATCTGATTTCGCAAGCTCTTCATCTAAGTTCCCAAACCCGGGTGGTATTTGCCTAGGAGAAGATCGAGAGAGAAGCATGCTGGTATTTGCAGTACTCAGATTGCGTCGACGACCTGGACGATTGAACCCCATCATGGAAGCACTACCACTAGTTTCCTCCATTCCTCGACTCGTGAAGCTGACTCCACTCACACTTTTCTCTCCACCCCGTATTCTGTGCTTTTTGCTTGCACTCAGGAGAGACCCAAACCCAGATCGGTCATTTTCGAAACTTGCATTCACGACACTGCCGCTATTCATCGTCGCAAAAATGCTTGGTTGTTCATCTGCACTAGACTCTTCATCCGACATGTAAGGGGCCAAATCCGGGTCAATAATGTTGTCGTCATGGAATGCGGGCAGTCGTGATCGTTTGCCTGAGTCGTCCGTCCGCCCATGATGGAAAGGTGCAGTCTCTTCGGCTGTAGGCTTGAACCTTCCAAGAAAGTTATTGCGAGACTGATGTCTTTTATGGCCCGATGAAGCTGGACGTCCACCAGCTGAGAGGGTTTTTAGCGATCTTGACGATCCAGGTCGAGCAAGTTGTGGTCCATCGTCGAGCACGAGCGAGTGCCTGTTTGCTGAATCACCCACCCGTCTTGCAGCTATAGCCATCATAGGCGTAGCAACTGGTCGAGGTTTTCCATCATCAGGTAGCTGTTCATGGTGTTGTAACACTGCATCTTCAAGGGAATGAATCTTAGAGGGATCATGTTTGGGTTTCCGGGGATTGAAAAAGCCGGGCAACGATGAGCCGTCATCCGACTCTTCACTACTATCGTATCTACTGTTGATAATAGCCAGGCATGTTTTGCAGATCCTCAGTGTTCCATGAACACCAAACCGTTGCCCTGAAATAGTAGAAGTACATTTTGAATCAAATATACAGCCGCAAGTACGGCAATGGTGCTTTCTTCTAAAAGCACTAAAAGAGTCATTGCAAAGGAAACATTCTTTGCATATCTCATCTGCCATCCAGAATTCTTTGCTTAATACTTGTTTTCTCATCTGCTCAAGTCTTGCGTTAACTGCTTCAGGAGCACCTTCGTTTATAGTAGTCCCAGGTATACGTGATCCACCTGGCGCTCCGTTTGGGTGACTGTCATCAGGCGAAAATGTTTCATGGCGTATACTGTTATGAGCAGATGTAGTTATTGGGCTAGCTTCTGCAATACTACGGTCTGTAGATGACGCTCGGGAGCCTCGAAAGCTTGATGATTGGCTTTGCGCAATACGGTCAATTGCAGTTGGTCGCTTTTGTCCTCGGCTTGATACCTGCAATAACGATAGGGAAGATGAAGCACTTTGGTTAGCATTCGCACTCTTCCCAGAATCAACAATACCATCAACAGAAGAAGTTAAGTGCCGCCTGGACTCAGTAGCCGTCGCACTACTAGTTAGGACCTCATTTTTTTCAGATACAGTCTGGTCTTCGTTGTTTGACCGTGAGCCAGATCCCTGAAACGAGCTTGCTTGGATTTTAGGGTTGGTTATGGATAGTGTAAGTTCACCTCTCTTAGCAAGTTTGTCTCCCTGTTTTACATCCATATTTATAATTCGGGCCTTGTCCCCATCTTTGAAAGCACTGACACTAACAGGCGCAACAGTAGGTACTACAGCTGATGATGTTGTAGACTTGGCCATTGGTGTAATTGTTGGTCGAATAGATATGGGGGGTTTAGGCGTTGTTGCAGTTGTTGAGATAGATGATGTTTTCGAGGATTTTATTGTTTGCGGTTGACTTTCAAAATGTTGACTCGGAAAGGAAGAAGATATTGGAGATTGCAGACGAGAGGATGAAGATGTAGATGCGTGGACTGGGGACAAAGCAGTACCGCTATCCTCCCTTGTTATGGTCATTGGTCCCTTCGAGGTAGGTGTTGGAGAACTGATACTTTGGACAGAGCCAGGTTCTATGCTTTCAACGTCCCCTTTATTAGATGACGGCCCTTGCTTCTCCTTCCCTCCACCAACAGCACCCCTAAAACGACTATATAAACCGCTTAGCCCGTGTTGCATAATATCTCCTGCTATTCCTGGTTGCTCGGTGGTCGAGGATTGTGGCGGTGGGGCAAATTCATTGAATGTTGTGAGAGTATCTGACTGACAGGCCGTACTGTGTATTTTATCCAGTGCTTGAGACAACTGCTCTTTGTCAACAGGAGCTGTTCCGGACAATGAAGTCAAGGACCCACGCCGCGAATTGATATTGAGAGGGAAGATGGATGGACCTATTGAGGTCTTGGGGGAATCGTTGGAAGACATGGCCAGAGTCCTCTCTCGCAGATAGCTTCGCTGAGAACCACAGTCTTCCCTATTCCATTTGTTTTCCAACGCTTCGCACTTCGAATCTGCGAGTACAGCTATAGCTGCAAGTAACCTGTAATATACAAAGATGGCCGCCTGGACAAACGGCGTTCAGTGTGAAAGATCATGTCACCGGGTCCACTGAATATTTGTTGAAATATGATTCTAAGCAAAACATACTTAGTCGGTTGTCAAGCAATCATCCCATCAGTAAGAGGATCCTAGACGGGAGCTTGGACGAGGGAGTAAGTGGTATTTGCTGTGGCGTTTAAACGCCTGCGTGCTGATACGGCTTGAACAAATTTGAAGTTCCACCTTATAGATTGTCCTTATTTGCGGATATAGTTAGCGCCTTGAAGGAAGTGGTTTGCATTTGGCTTTGTAGCTTTCGCCGCTTCTTGGGCGTGACGACTGATAAGTCGACCAAGGAAGGCGAATGATGCCAAGATCAAAATCACGTGACTAATTTAGAGATTTGGCACGTCACGTCTTCCACGCGACAAGGCTGTAAGGAGGTGTTTATAACGAGCTTCGCAATTTTGCTCGCTGCTTCCATTTGCTCAATTGATCAAACGGCCTAATAACTCTAGATGGACTCCCTGCTATTCAAGTCTAGCACTCGGTCTAGCTTAGTTCTTGACACATTATGAAAAGCCAGGTTAGATTACCTACAAAGTCGCCATTACACCAATTTTGGTGGTTAGCAAAATAGTACCATGGCTTTCTCCGTAATAGGCTGGATAGACCAAGTTATTAAAAATGAATTGGAGTCAGCTTATAAGGCCCATTCCTCTCTAGGCAATACCAGGCAAGGAAATATTGTGTGTACAGAAGAGGCTGTGCGAATTCACATTACAAGGTCAAGACATGTTCAAATAGTCGAGGTAAACTCTCATTGTCCTCTTGCCCAGAGCAATCTAATTGTAAGCAGTTTCATACCAAAACAAACGAGGCTATGCATGCTACGGTCACTGATGCCACCTCTAAAATACGAGCAACTTTTTCGAAAGGTGCGATCAAAGAAGCTGCAGAAAAGATTGGCAACCCATTCTCAGAAACTGCGGGTAGAGTCTTCACCCTATTAGATTATCATATAGTAATTGTTTCCTGATTTTAAACTAAAGAAGTTTAGCTAATTTTCCCAAGATATTCAGCCCAAAGTCTATGCCATTCCAGAAACTGTCACTCAACGTGATCAAGTTTACTTTGGATAGCCAGGAAAGCTTTACCACATTTGGGAGTCCCATTCTCGTCGAGAAGATGCCTCATCTTAAAAACATTCTTGAGAAATGGAGTAATCAGCTTTTCAAGTCTTCACCGACGTTGTCTTCTATGCAGTCGCAAGATGAGAATAACTGTTTGGATCTTGCAACTCAGGTTGCTTTTGAAAAGTATGACCCAATGACTAAACCAATTCGATCGATAAAGCGTACCAGTGGTATAGAAAAGGGGGGAGATCTTCTCAGCATTCTCTCAGCAAAGGCGCTGAAACCAGATCCGACTGTGATAGAGGAACTTGCGCGTTCTCAATTATCTCTCCAGGCGCTCAATACACGTAAACCTCCACACATCATGGGAGAGTCCGGTAGAGTTGTGGAGGCCATTTCAAGCTCAATTCAGAGCTCAATTCTGTCAGACGCAGAAGAATCAGAGATCCATTCAAGTAATCCCCGCGGCGACCCTTGCCTTCGCGGGCGTGTCAGTGCTGTTACTGACAAAGTCAACGTTCTCGCTGGTACCAGACGAGATTCGACTAAGAAGTTCCAGAAACACATACCAGACGAAGATTTAGAAACTTTGAAATGCTCTCAAGATACCAAATTGAGTCGCAGGCTTACTCGCCCTGGCGGGGCTCCCGGAGATTTACAAAGTCATGTTCTGGAAAGCCCCTCAAAACAAGCTGTTTTGAAACCTGCCACCAATGAGGATATGGTCAAAATCGCAGCGAGACTCGAAGCCAAAGCGAACGTTCCTCTCGATCAATCAGTACTGGGGCTGCAACAAATTTCTCAACACGAATTGCCAAAAGATTTTACTCCTCATGTCAACTATCCCGTATTTGATGATGGTAATTCTCCAGCACTTGAAGACAGCGAAAAGGAAAATAGCCAAGAACTTAATTTACCCCGATCGCCCAATACAAGAATTGAAAGAGAGCAGATCATCCCCGTCTTCACATTCAATTTCTTACATCGTGATCTCGATACGGATGCATTTGATGGCATGAAACGCATTCCTCGATCATATGTCCGAATACCAGAAACACAAAATGCCCTATTAGAAAGATCAGATCTTTGGATACAATCAGAGATAAGTAGTGATGTGCCGTATGGCAACATCCCCTCAGGGGTCCTCGCAGACTTGAGGTCTTTTATAGCACGCAACCCTGGTCAAGGGTCTACAACACAAGGGATATCGCGCGCTACAAGTTCTATATCAACGACGAGGCTCTATGATGGAAATTTTGATAATAAGAGCAAACATTTGGTTTCTGAAGCTGAGAAGCTCAGTGGAAATGACGAGAAGATGTTGTATGGCATAAACAAAGAGCCAGATTCTGAAAGTGAAAATTCCAATGGGAATCCAGGTGAGCCGGAACAACCACCACTGCCGCGGAACTCAGGGAGTCCTATCACAAATATTGCTGATATGAACGACGATCACGGCAAAGTACAGGGTATTAGTGATGACGAGGATGCTATTTCGTGGGCGTCGAGCCCAATACGAAACTATCATGTTGAGATAGAGTCTAATGAGCAACCCCATTCATATGTCGAGAACTCCACGCGTAACATACCGAAATCGAGAGCCATTATTCAAGGTGGTTTCCCTTCCAGTTGTCCAAACAGCGACGATGAGCTACCGATGGATGTGCCCCATGTGATAGGGGAAGAAGTAGAGGAGGATGATGTCGAAATATTAGAGAATCATATTGGATCTCCTGGAGTTCCGTCAACCTTACCACAAATTCACCCTTTAGTTCAAGTCAAGCGCACCCCATTTCAGAATCTGCGGTTGTCAAAAACTCAGACTGGTGATGATAAGTATGCTAATAGAAAGAGGCTGTCCAGCAGTAATGAGGAAGGGCCACAGATTTCATCGGATTCAATCATTCCTGCCACTTTTAAGGAAGTTTCTTCTGGAGTACCAGTTGCTTTCATGCAAGGTACTTCCGGGGGGGATCCCCAAGTACATATAGCAATAGGGCCACATCAGGGTCTGGATCTGTCCCAAAATACTGGCGACGAGGTCGACGGTGAATCCGATGAGATTTTAGCAAATCAACAACTCTATTCTGAGATTGCGGGCTCACAGCTATCTGCAAATAGACATAGCACTCCGCCGTGGGGGATACCGGAGCACCAGATACTAGTGTCCTCCACAGAATTCAATGACCAATCAACTATGAACGATATAATAGCGAAGCCTATAGGTGTTTCGCCATCAGTTCTAGAAACGCCTTTGCGGAAAGTAGTATCGAACGAGCAATCACCATCGAGAAATTCCCGTTCTCGAAAACGTGATGCTACTGCTGCTGCCACTAGTTCGCACTCTGTTTCAAGCTTTAGCAAACCCCATGCCAAGCGCCTGAAACGCAATAGACTTGCAATGATGGATTTTGGCGAATGCCCTGATGAAGACGAGTCTCCGAAAGATATTTACGAAATGCTTAGGGCCGACAGGTATAAGTACAAGCCCTCATCAGATACTCAATCTCGTCACAATAATGGAGACTCTCTATATGTTTCTGAGCCTACATCGGCCCAACCGATACCACCAGGAACTGCCGACAGTTTAGATTTTTCAAAACAATTTCACAGCGCCGCTCCAGTATCAGCGCTAGAAGTTCCGCACTCAGGAATTGATCCAGACCCGTTGTCACATCAATCGTATTTCACAAATAACGTCCATGCAGCCATTACAGAGCCATCTGGAGCAGTTGAAAATCCCATGAATGTCGAAATAACCCATTTGAAATCCGAACCAGAGACTTGTGTAGTGTTGCTACCAACTGCAAGAGAAGACATTTCACCCGTACTATCTCAAAAAATGGAATTGACGCCAATGAACCTAGTCTCCAATGGACTATCGCCCAGAATTCAAGTGGCAAAGTTTCAACGACCTCATCCTACTGCCTACGAATTTTTTAAAAATACCTATGACAAATGTTATGCTGCTACTCAAACGCATTGCACTGAGTATATAGGTACTCAAAAGCAGTTTACTTGGGCATTGGTGTATCTAGACCATCTAGCCCAAGGTAGGAACAAGAGGTTTCTCAAAAGAAATTTGTGGGATGATTTTATTCGAGTTCTCGCCGCCGACTTTCAGGAGTATGTACGACAAGTAACACGCTTGAAATCAGAGGATCCAACTCTTGAAGTCTTGGTTGGAATAGAATTCTATAATGACCAGGATGAAGAGGTGAAATTTAAGAATATGGTTATCACGCCAGAGAATCTGCAAGATGCTCTAGACTCGTTGAACCAAGAAGAAGTTCGGAAGGTGAAGGAGGCGTTCAAAGCCCGTCCCAAGGACTGCGGCTTCGGTCCAAGTTCCCAAAATTCGAGAAGTTCTACACCATCTACGGCTGGACTGCCTCAAACTATATTTCCTTCCACAGCCTCCACACCAAACGATCAAGCATCAAGACCTGATATAGGGATAAAAGTTTCACGTTCATTTGCATGTCAGGGTCCAGAGTTTAATAGACCCAGAGCTGCAACTAGAAATCCCTTTTTCGAGACGCACAGCCAAATACAAGCCCCACAACCAGAGGATGAAGAAACCCAAAGCGATAATAATGAGGAAGTTCACAACCCAGACGTTCAAATCCTGAGATCAATAAAACGCATACCACGCTCTGTTCCCTCCGACAAGTCCAGATTCTCGCAACCCAGCCCAAACCCCAACACTAGGCCAACTATCGTTCCTCTATCCTCACCGCCGATTGAATTGAGTGAGTATATTTATTATGCAAAGAAAATATATTCCAGACACCACATGCTCTTGCTCTTTGCGGATTTTACTGACCAGCAGCACATAGCTTCCCTAGACCCAATACTTCTTCTACCTGACATACCATTGATACCCTCACCTTTACGACCCTCCAAATCCGACAACCCTTATGGTCAAGCCCTCCTCCCAACCTCCAATGTCTTGCATAGGCGTGCCACAGATATTTCTAGTACCTGTATGTCCATCCCACGTCCCGAGCATATCACAAGACCCTAACAAAAACTGCTGCAGTGAACGGAAACAAGAAAGCACGGGGTCCCCTGCAAGATTTGTTTTTCGCAAGATCGGAGTACCTCAGAAAGAGGCGGGAGGGAGGTAATGTTTCGAGACCGGGAACACCACGTGGAAAGGTTAACAGTGGTAGAACTGGGAGCCTTACTTGAGTGGTATGTTGATTAAACGTAGGTACGTATAAGATGCGAGGAGAAAAGCCTATAGGTTGTGTTCTGTGCACTAGAAATTGAAGTTCAGATTGGGAAGCGTAAAGGTCTTAAATGATAGCGTTAAAAGGAATCTGGTTTGTAATGAATTCACGAGATAATTATTACTCGGTCACTAGACACCACCTATTTTATTGGCTAAAGAGATGGGTGTGAGATTGGTAATGCGCCACATCTTTATCTTTTCGGATTCATACTGTTGCAGTAGATATTTCGAGTGAGAAGTCAATAATATTGGGTTATGCAGTCAGTCCTATTTTGATGCTACTTTTTACCTTGTTAGTTTTATTATCTCAAGTAGTGTCGTTTGGAAAACTCGCTCGCAACAATTTCTATGTATGAGCGAACAAAGATAACTATCATTGCTGACAAAGGCAACATGTTTTGAAGGGAGAAGCATATCGACTGCCCAGCTGCTCTTCGATTCACGAATCCAGGCGTTGCTGAGAAAGCATTGATCCTTACATCAAGCCTAAGCCAAGCACTAGCATTAAAATCGGGAAAATGAAGATGTACTGTAGTGTCTCTCATCTTAAATCTAAAGATAACACAGGCATAAAATATAGGAAATCTGTTTGCAACTCGGCCCATTCGAATCACTCTTGTCGTATCTTCATCCAAATAATGCTGTCGTCAAGACACTCTTGAAATCCATTGGCAGCTTCCTCCAGCATTCGAACCGCCTCCCTCTGACGACCCATTTTGAATAGGCACTTTCTCGACTCTCTCCGATATGGGATTTTATCCCGCAAAACTTTCTCACCTTCCTTTTTAATTCCTTCCAATACATATCTCAGCAGTTCTTCCGATTCCTAGCGCGATATTACTCCTAATTATCGCACCGCAAGATTTCCATTTGCTCTCAATGTTCTTCTGTCATACGGCCCATACAAAGGTTTTCTTCTTGCGGCGCTCTCCCTGTGAACGGTTACAGCTTCAGCAGATTTCCTAGACTAGTTGAGCACGTTGCCTAAGAAATTTATAGCAGCCAAGGTGTTCCAGACCTTTGGGTTAGCTCTTTCAATGCCACTTTGATTTCGCCCAGTAACTTGAGCTGTTCAAGAGCCTAGATCACAAGATGAAGACATAGGAAGAGTCCGTTTGCGTTCTTAAGAGGTCGGCTAATTATTCTTTCGTTGCTGCCATATATTCGATATACTTGAGGGTATTTCTGTCTAGTGCCGCCATCATATAAGATGTGAGATCTTTCTTTTTAACCTGATGTGTTATTTATATGTTTGTTGGGCCGGCAAGTATAGCGTACAAATCTCCAATATATTGACTGCATATAATTATCTTAGTACTCTATAACTCATGTTTTATATCCGTGAGGGTTTTCAGAACTTCAAGCCCATCATCACATTCGTCTAGGCCGTCAATCAAAATCGTGTTTGAATTGAATGTGCTGAACAAGGCCTTGAAAACCCCAATCAAGAAACCTAGTGTGCTAGTATAGACTTGATCATTCTTGATCATTCTTGATCATTTCTTCATGCGCAAATATAGTGAGACTAGGCTCCGTTATTAAGAGTCGAGCAGCCCAAGATGGATACAGTTTCAAGGGGCAGACTTTTCTCGGGATGGCGATAATCGAAAAAGAAGTAGGCGAGGCTTGACTTCTCTATTGTTGACAGCGCCACTTCATTTTCTAGCGGATGTGATGAAATTGAGGAAGCTAGGACTGATTTCCGGTAGCTAAATTTGCTTGATTCAGCAGACTATGGGATTTCCACGCCAAGAACGTCGCCTTAAAACTCCAGATGAGAGACATTGATAATACGGTTGTAATACTATAACCTGCATTGCTAGATATTAAAAACACTTACTAGAACTCAGATATCTCTGATACGGCGGAAGGTGATGCCTGGTATCGTTCCATTGGCAGAAACCCTAGCAATGCCCTAGTAGTTCCGATGGTGAATATTTAGGCTTTCTTAGCATTTTCAAATTCCGAAACAATCTCAATTTGACAGTATCCAGATAGACCAAACAACTATCTGTTATTGCATATTCTGTGATGTATGATTGTGTCTGGCTTCATCCTTAGTTGCAAACAGTAGTCCAGCACTATTGGTATCTTCAATAGTGAAGGAATAACTGTATAGAAAACATGGCGAGGTTAAATTATAATGCTTGATTTATCTTCATCTGAAGTTCGTGGTCTTGGACTAGAATACGATACACTCTGGGTATATGATTATATTTAGGTAAGCTATATTACAGAAATGTCTTTCTATTTACAACTGTTCGATAATTGAAAATATTTTGAGACCTTTGCGCTTCAAACGTTTCAAAAATAGTTGACTGTTAGAATAGAGAATTGGCCCATTATATCAGTAAAAGTTCATTTATGCATATGGCCAGAATGTTCACAAGCGGCAAACACCGTAGAGGAAGACGTAATGAGACAGGTATTATTGGTAAAGCTACTCTGAAATAGAAGAAGAGCTAAAGTTATATCAATGAGATTTCCGAATACAGCTTGAGCTTACCGATGAGTCTGGTAAGACATGATTCGGGGTAGCCTGTTGTGGCCTCAGGCACCAACTTTAGACTAGCACTAAGCACACGAGAAACCTCTTCTCCTCATTAGACTACACCGAATACAAGAACCCAACTCTTTACTTTGAGGAACCTCCCTTCGATCTGTGAAGTAGGGTCCTTGACATAACGCCAAGGCGTAGTCATTGGATGTGCAGCATACATATCTCTCTACTACATAGAACTAGCTGCAGCTGCTGAGAGCACGCCTAATACAATAACGATATAAGGCATTGACCTTGCTTGTATACCAGCATTGATCTTTCTTTTGGTATACAAGCAAGATCAATCCGACGACTCTTATATTTAGCTGTTACTTAACTATTTGATCAGCTCGATCACAAGCAGCATATGCCTAATCAGCCGAAACATACTTGGCATGCTCGCTTTGGCAGTGCCGCAAACCTACAGATTTACCCGGTAATAATCCACATCTACATTAAGATGAACATACAAGAAGGGGTTACCATGCAGTATATTTATATTAAGGGGCTTCAGAGGCCTTCGCCAAGCTTCGAATCATAACGCAAAGGGGTAAGTGATATGGAAGTACAGTTAAAGACTATGAGATCGTTACATTGTAAAATACTACCATCACTCCTACCTATTTCTGACTTATTTATACAATATCTCGACACTACTGTTTAGAAAAGAGTCTGTAAGATAAGACGCATCATGGCCCTTAGATTTGTTAGCATTTTGAATTTGAAGTTGCTGGTCCACCCATCTCAAACCGTTATATTTTTGTGTTTTTTAGTATTTGGTGCACTATGTATACCGTTTGTCTCTACGCCCACGAAGTCCGAACTTGGCTCAAAAGGGCTTTATACCACACCGAATCTGACTGCGAATGAAATAGTATGTGGGTTTCCTGTTAGCGGTCAATATGGACGAACATCTCAATTTACTTACCTTGTTTTACTTGCCACCACGGTAATATTACGCAAATTGCCTTGGCTTGCTGTGGGAATTGCGACTTATTCCCTATCATATTCTGGAGTTGCTGCGATTCATCAAATTGTGCTCTTTGCTCGCAATAATAGGTTCTCTCCCACAAGATCCCACGCCTACTGTGAATTTCTGGATATAGGCCACCAATCCAACAGATTCCCAGCCTGCGCTGGCGTTTGGGATCCTGATTTTGGCCAAACTAGTTCAATCATTGGTGCAGGGCTGCTTGCAGCCCTGCCAATAGCTACTTACTCTTCAACATTTCGAAAAGCTGAATATCGCCCGATTCTGATTATGTGGACGCTTCTTCTTGCAGCCGCATATGTCTTTTGCAGTATCACTGTTACTGACCCTAATCGCCATTATCAAATCTGCCCGGCAGGAATATCCGAAACCGTACCAGGGAGCGATTACCAGGCGGTAGTATACAATGACAACTGGCGACATGCATTTGGTGCGATCAGCTCAGGTGTTAACCATACATCTGTAGGGTGCATTTATTCATGTTTCGTGAATGATTATTTGGGTCGTCTTCCCGAGGAAATAGGAGTCTACCAGGTAAAAATCACCGAAAAAATGAACAAATCTCACAAAACAAACGGCATTAGCTTTTGGGTGTCATATATACCACTTATGGTGCTCATGATCATCATCAATCACAAGAAAATGGCAGCTGAAAATGTGTGTCCGGGGCAGGAGTACCAGTGGCCAACATTGTCTACCCTCTGTTCATCGCTACCTCAGAAACCCTGGTACTGCCATGCCCAATGGTGCATCCAAGCGATTTGCGTCGTCTATTACGTTATGTATATTAAATCTGTGATTGCTCAGCAGGAAAATGTCCCATTCTCGGAGAGCTTCAGCTCAGTTGGACAATGGAGTGTTGTGGCAACAGTAGGCTTAACACTTTCCGCCACGATTTTGAACAAAGTGTACGAGCGATGGACCACGCGTAGTCAGGTCAAAGAACAAGTATTGGAAGTTTGGGAACCTTCTCAGGAGATCTGGGGTTGCGAGGTTGGATATGCGTCTTAGATAAGCTACTCTGCTGCTATCATGGCCTATGAGCTTAAGAACCCCAAAGTGCGCCATGGAGGGAATTGGATGGTGTGTATAGTATATACCCAAGCAAGTCCGCGTTGTCGATATTATTATGCTATATTTGCTTCTCAGGACGAGATGTGGAGCTTGAGGATATAAAGAACTCGCAAAGCTCCGATTGTACCCTATATTCCAAAGATAAATGGATTCAAAACCCTTGTGGGGTCTGGAGACGGCCATGGCTTGGAGGTCCTGTTCTTCGGTCGTAGGCAACTCCGGGTGGTTGATAACGAAAATTTAAGCAATCAACCAACCAAAAATACAAACAAATTTACACAAAGAGATTATTTCCATTTCCAGCAATGATAAATGTACAGCTCAGTGTACTAGTTACATGGATAAATAGTGGCATCCCTTTAGAATAGTTAGATACTATATGCTTTCTGCTGTACTTACAGTTGCTAGTAGTAATGCTTGGATCTCCAATCCACATCGCATTTCAAAGTAAATCTGCCCAACAATTAGCTAAGCGGAGCTATTACCTTCAAAAACATAAAGGTGTCCCTATGCTTTTAAGTTAGAGGGAAGGGTAGGTATAGGGAGACGGTGCATTCTAAGTTCTGAGGTTGAGGAGGGATTTCCCAGACCTCCTAGAAACCAACTGCTTCTGGGTGCAGGATGACTTACCTGCGTTTTAGAACTTTTACCAAATAGTGAGCAACTTTTGTACTCTGGTCACAAGTAATCTAATAGTGAAGTGTGGTGGTGAGACTCATTAAAAGTAGTCGGTCAGTCGTCAGCCTTGTCTCGCTCTGTACTCGCTTATATTGCGGGGCGAAACTAGCTCAACCACTCATAATCACACTAAACTCCTTACGTGAGAGAGATGAAGGCTGAGCGAAGGTGAGGCTTGGACAGTGGGTGCAACTACAAGGCGAGACACAACTGCATGAGACGAGACGAGACGAGACGAGATCTGAACATGCAATCACTTGAATAACGCTTGTTTTGATTTCGATCCGTCTTCTCGGTCCATTCTTTGCTGTACCAATTCATTTCTTCAAAAAATAAAACCGCCCTAATTCAATCGATAACCCCACCACAACCACTCATCCACAGCCGCAACCGCAACCGCCCAGCTTAACGGCGACGAACGATACACTTCATTTCCCTTGGATCACCGTCAACGATCATATCTTCACTCTCATTTCAGCGGACTATACTCTCGCAGACTCTGCATACCTCCTGTTGCAAACACTATATCTCGACCACTAATCTGCCAATTATACAATTTGTTATCGATATTAGAGATATCGTTAAAGCCAACTCGACCCCGCCCTCGACTTTGATGAGACCACACAAGTTCCTGAGGCCTGTTGAGGTTGTTGGAGATCATAGCAGGTAACTGAGGTGCGCTGGACCACGATGCTGAACGATACCAATGCCATGGCTCGAGAGATGGAGCCTGTACAGGCACCTGAGCTACGTCTCATGACAACTGCTTCCACGCCAGCAACGCCTGGCCCATCCACTCCCACGTTATCCATCGATCAGACTAAGGCCAGAGAGAAGGAAAATAATATAATACCACCAGCGCGACCCAGCAGTACTCCATTTCCGCTTCAGGAGCATTTAGAAGGAAGCATACAGTCTCTGCCACGAAACTGGAGACCAGAAGAATCGGGCATTCCCACAACTCCAAATACGATTTTAAACCTAGTCGAGGACCCCGATTCGTCTCCATTTCGAATACTCCCTATCGAAATCCATGAGCGGATTTTAGATTACCTTTTTGGCATCCGAAATCCAGTCACTGCGAGAGTAAAGGCAAGCCGGGAGCAAGCGAAAGATACAAAGGCTCTGCGCAATTGGGGAAATGAGTTGCGACACTCGAGAAGGAGGGAAGTTTCGGAGCTTTCGCTTGTCTGTGGAATGTGGAGGTCTCTCATACAGGATCGCTTATATCGGCACATCAAAATTAAGGCAACAAAAGAATCTGTAAACCAGGCCGTTCTGTGGTTCCTTCGCACTCCGCAACTGTGCCAGTATGTCAAGCATATCGAGTTCTGGTTCCCCGTTTTCCAGCAGAAGACATTGGACAGCAGAACTGTTCGTATACCTACCATTACCAATCACTCAAATTCCGATCGGACACCTGTACAAATGCTGGAGCCACCAGGTCCAGTCCCTTATCAAACACCAAATAACAACTGCACTTTAGAAGAGGTATTCCATTTCGTCAACATGACCTTTTCAGAAGCTCGTGTGTTGAGCTTGGAAGGCGGCGATAGGAAAAAACCGCCCATTGTCCAGCATTTTCTCAAACAATCAGCAAGCCAATCTCTTATGGTTCTCCCTAAAATCACGACTTTGGTATGTTATATCTGCCGTTTTCTCTAAGTCAAAGCGTCTATGAACAGACTCGATTTCATAAATCTTACATCCTTGTTCGCAAACCCCAAATGGGGCTCAAAGTAGACTTAATTACTACAATATGTCGAGCACTAGAAGGTTCTCAGAATGTTTCATTAGAGATGAGGTTTTTAGCAAATCATAACTCTACTGTGCCATAATGTTTGACAGATTGGGTCTCATATTTACTCTGACCCCTGAGTTGCTGTCACCGGATTTCCTAATACGTATGAAAGTCTCGACACCATTATCATTAGCATTTACTCTTCCAGATCTTTCAAATCTAGAGTCACCTTGGAAATATTTACTAATGATACACAGGTTTGCAAAGGTCAATGGAATATAATACGCACAGATGAACACTTCCAAAATATCGTGACTGCGTTACCCAACCTCATCGAATGGCATGGCGCATATGCTCGACCCAAGTCTAAGAGCTATCTCTGTATGGCAAGCATATTTCCAAAGCTGCCTTCACACATCACCCATCTCAACTTGACAATGGAGAATGAGTTCAGGAGAGAAAACATGTGTCCCCCGTTCTTTCGAAAGGTAGCTCTCCAGGTTCACTTTTGCAAGGAGATGGCGCGGGCAATGCCAGCACTGGAACATTTCGGGTACACGGGGCGAGTTTGCGGCTCCTTCTTTGACAGCATGGCAGCACTTTCAAACCCTCGAACATCTCGGCTGAGAAGCGTCGAATTAACAGTCAAGAACCTGTGTCGACCGCCATTGCAATGGAATGATGGATCCGCGATTACTGATATGGCGTTTATCTATTCTTTCGAGACTCTAGTTCATGCGGCTGTACGGTCACTGAGACGGCTCAGGGCTTTAGATTACATACATATCAAATTCATTGATCTCGGTAATATCACCCCTCTCCCCCACCCTCCTGAGTCTAACCAACGTCCAGATTCCGTCCTTCCATCTTGGAATCCCTATTTCCTTCTCAAGAACAACGCTTGTCTTGGTATGTGGAGCGATGCTATTCTTGAATCTCTAGAAAAGTCCCGCCCTGGTGTAAAATGGCTCGAGTGTTCAGAGAGCACCACAACATTCGATTGCCTGAACTGGAACGACCCGCAGAACCTTACAAGGATGCGCGCCAAGTCACTTAAAGTAGCGAGTTACCTGTCCCTTAGTTCTGGGATCACCATTACATAAACTCAATTCGACAATACTATCACTTTACTCGAATCCCGGCCTTGATCGGCGGGCTATAACGCGGGTGCGCACTTACACATCATCAAAACTAGTTTGCTCTTTAATTCCCCCTTTTTTTTGCAGTCTTTGCTTCCGTTTTAAGGTGCTATTTAGGTAGCTTTGTATTTGAGTTTAGCGAAGGAGTTAATAGGGGGCATACCATACCCAGGGAGATTTGCATAACCAAAAAGGGAGGTCTTATGGTTGGGGGGACAAACAATCTGGCTATTGTATTCGCATGCATGCTCAGAAGAAGCGATGGGGCGTATCTTTTGTATGCTTGGATTAATGGACTTCTCATTATTTACGTTTGCTGAAAAGCTAGCATCTTTCAAATTATTATCAAACACTTCATGCTTGAACACGTGAGATCTATGCGTGAAATTTACCTAGCTACAGTTATCTATTGTTCGTTATTGCCATAGCTAAGTATAAGTGGCACAAACATGTGAGTCATAAGAAAAGCCGTGCAGTTTTATCACGTACTAAGTTATACAATAGATAGATTGAGACTTCTAGAAATTCCTGCAGTAACACTGTCCCAATACATCATATTTACCGCGAACAAGTGTCCATCCGGGAAATGGTGCTAGAGTGGCCAGGGCTCGATAGTGTGGTGATTTTGGGAGGCTGGGGTTATGTAGTCAATTTCACATGCTGTGTAGAATCTTCGAAGGGGTTTTGAGAGATTCATCACTATGTACTCGCATGCTTTGATGATTCCGGATTGGGAAAGATAGCTTCTCGTAGGTTTCTAGTGACGTCAAAAGCGGATAATATTTGCTTGAGGTTATCACTGGCTCGCTATATCTAGCCCACGAGGAAAACTCTCTGGAATGTGGGTGTGTTTAGCGGATTTTGTAGTTTTAAACCTGTACTTCAAGAACTTTGTTTCTGTTATAATACCTAAAGCATCATCGAGCGTTCGGTTTCCATGAAACTCGATTGGGAACTTGAATAACTCCTGCTGATTCACTAAATGCGAAGGATGGCACTGGTTAAGAGGCCATCTGAGATGTGGATATATAAGTAGCGTTACAAAAGCCAACCAGATCTTTTAAACGCGAAAATTAAATTTAAAGATAATTCTGCCGAAGCTCGAAGGGCTTCCAGGTCATCTCTAATAACACATCCTTACTATATGTACCAGTGCAATCTAGGTTTTGACACGGGCTGGAAGCCTTGAGAACTGGGTCAGTCCTCCCACATCCGAGACTATTATACCCAAGATCCACATGTTTGTCAAGAAAAACAACAAGCTTGCTACCCACAGCCCAGGTAAAAACGTGCTACGGCCTAAGAACTCTAGATTAAAACCTTGCTGCAGCCAAAGACCTTGAGTTGTCACCCATAGACCAGCGGCTGAGAGACCTAAATAGGGCTTCTGCAGCAAGGACGAGGTGGGGAGGTAGAATGGGAGAAATACCATGTACCAGAGAAAATACTAGGGTTCGTCAGAGACAACATTCAAAGGGAACGCTGAATGGGATAATACCTGGCTAGTGCAGACTTTATTGAAAGATACGAAAGCAAAGGTTTGGGCGAGCATTGTAGATGGGAGATCTTTTTTGGCGAAAAGTAATGGGAGCGCGACGGCAGAGAGGAAGAGCTGGGGTATAAATGCTAAGGATTCAAGATGGAAGCGAGATGGGCCCGGAAGAGAGGAGTTAAGATAGAGGAGTGTGTTGTATGGGGAAAAGTTATGGCGGTGGTCGACTCGTGTTACGTGGTGGAGATAGGTATGTTGAAGGAATGGGAAACCATATCTGTTTTGTTAGTCTTTATGGGGAAGATGGTATGTGAGGGAAAACGTACTTAATATACATGATACTATTCAAAGTCATAAAAGTTAGGAGACTCACGATCGTGATCTTAATTCGAGATGCGTTGCAGAATCGCCTAATTTGGCTCCAAATATCTGTACTGGTGAGTTCTCCAACATTGTTCGATACTAGTTTTTCGTCATCAAGCCACCAAATAATAGATGGTGCATAGATGAACGGGTATATCTTAAAGTGAACTCCTAATCCAAGCAGAATTCCGGCAACCGTTATCCTCCGTTGGGTGACAGCCCACAATAGAGCCATCACCATGACTCCTAGAAGTCCCTCCGAGCTCCCTCTCGTACTAATTGTTGCGACCATTGGATTCAGCAACCAAATACTTGCAAATTTAAGCGCTCTCTCCATTGACATCTTGTTCGAGTTTTTCAGAACCAGAACTATCAACCAGCCAGCTACGATATCACCAAAGGCGAAAAGTATTTTGCCAAATGAAAACCACGTGCCGGACCATGTCGTTGGTAGCAGCATCCAAGCTAGGAGAGGCGTGTAGCGATAGGTGTCCCGGTCGTATGGGGAGTGGCCATGAGCTATGAACCGTGCTGCATCAGTGAAGACATAGTAATCAATATCGGTATATTTGAGTGGCGAGTTCGCATCTTGCCATAGGCCATAAAAGAATAGGACAACTCGTAAGGCCACGGCAGAGGAAAAGACGAGGGCTGGACTAGACAAGAAGCTTGCCATTATGCGAATTGGAGAGAACAATAAGGCGTTATCTTTACGCTAAATGAGAAAAAGGTAAAGGCTAAAATGATTCACATGCTCCAAGGATGCCGTCGCTGTAATCTAAATTGAATTTGAAGTTGAAGTTGAAACCAAATTAATTTCTTGAAGTTCTACATCAACGCCAAGACACAAGTGTCAACCCCCTTGCCGAAACCGATCATCCTCCAAACAAAAAGATCACGGAGCCATGAATCACCCTCGACTTGTCGAAAATCGAGGACCGTCCATCCCAGCCAGCTCTAAAGAAATGCCTGGTATCAAGCGAAGCCGTGATGGAGTCGAGAAGAAGGAGGAAACAATAGCGTCACCTTTTATGCCAATGTTCGAAACCTTCCGTGATGAATTAGATGAGCATCATGATCGTAGAGAACGAATTATCAAAACTTCGCGGGATGTTACTGCTGCAAGTAAGAAGATGTGAGTCATGCTAAATATCTATCCAAGACCTGTGGCTAATCTTGGTAGCATTTTCGCCCTCCAGAGGTAAGAGTTTCAAATAGTCATGAACGGTCTTGCGACTGACCGGTACAGAGTCCGAACCTTGAAGAGTGGTATTCCGGCTAAGATAGCCTCGGATAATCTAGAGAAAGTCAATATAATGCATGCTCAACTTACAGCCATTGCACCGGACCTTGCCGGTATCAATTCATGGAGGTATCAACGTCAAATCTCAGGTGGTATCCAAGAGTACATGGAGGCCATCACGTTCGACCACTATCTTAAGTATCAAGCTCTCATGACCATCGAGGAAGCTTCAGCAGCACTTCCAGACACCATTGAATTAACAGGAGATGATTATGTTCTTGGCATTTTCGACCTCGTTGGAGAATTAATGCGATTTGCGATAACTACAATGGCGACCACCGGTTCACTTCCTAGTTCTTGCAAGGATGATGTTAATGGCGTTGCTTCTGATAGAGACATCCTGATGGATATGAGAGAGTTGCGAATGAGCTTCCAAGCACTAGATACTACTTCGTGTGGGGGTACAGGCTTAGGAAAGGATGTGGAGAAGAAAATGGAAGTCATGAAGACCTGTGTTGAGAAGGTTGAGACCGCAGTGTATGGAATGATCATCCGCGGAAGAGAGCGACCTAAGGGCTGGATTCCTGATCTTTCGGACGACAGAGCACCTTTGGAGAGCTACTAGCATCATATATGCTACGTAGGCTAGCAATAGTCACAAGTAACAGTAACATTATATACAGTACATGGGACTTTTCGGATGGCGTTCTTTGTTCTGCTCAGTGCTGCAGACTATTTGCCCCTTCACCAATTACCTTTTGAAAGAATGTCTCATCTGAATATATCTGACGTCCACGTGTGCCCCAACACGTGCCTATTTGAAATGAGGTTTGACATTGACCCCTTTTCACGATAGCTTAGATAGGGTTTCATAGCCGACTAAAAAGGCACACCGCCTACGGCAGTAACTTGAGGTTTATCTACCATTATTTGGTTACATCTTGACCTCTCCTTCACAACACTGAAAATCGTGGAAGTAGAAGCTTGAATTCCTACTGCAAAGATGTTAAGATGGTAGGTTCCTGAAACGCGTCCAATTGATGAACTACCCTCCACGTAGTGAAAGATTCCGTGCTAACACTTATCTAGGTACCAAATGAAGCTGGCAAAGAGCCCTCTGCTCACACAGAGTATCACCACTGCTGTGCTCTTTGCAACTGGTGATACGATGGCCCAGCAATTAGTGGAGAAGAAAGGCTGGAGAAACCATGAATTGGCCCGTACTGGACGAATGGCACTCTACGGCGGTGGTAAGTCAAATGTCAGAACTCCCTGGTCTTTGGGCCATAGCTAATTCTTCTTCCTTGTAGCTATCTTCGGTCCTGCAGCCACGACCTGGTTCAAGTTCCTCCAGAACAAGGTCGTCTTTCGAAATAAGAATGTCGAGATGCTCGCGCGCGTTGGAGCTGATCAGACTATCTTCGCAAGCACCAATCTCTTTGTTTTCCTTAGCAGCATGGCCATTATGGAAGGCTCGAGCCCACAAAAGAAGCTGGAGACTACATATTGGACTGCTCTGCAGAAGAATTGGATGGTTTGGCCCTTTGTTCAAGCTATCAACTTCAAATTGGTTCCTCTGCACCACCGAGTTTTAGTTGTCAATGTTATCTCGTTGGGCTGGAACTGCTACCTGAGCTTTCTTAACAGCCAGGGATAGGTTTTTGTATCGGATGCGGATTATAAGTATCAGGGCTTTATTTATTTTGGGCCAGTCTCCTTGCAGAGTGCATCCATATAGACGGGGTAAATGGACATATAGGCTTCATAGCGCGGCGTTGAGGGTACATACGATGTATTCAAGGTTTAGATCATCAGTCAGACACTCCAGAAATTCCATTTGTACGGCACACAATACAATTTTTTTCATGGCTGCAGATACAGTATTTCATCCCTGTGATTGCGGAAATAATAGAGATCAACCATTGCGGTCATACCTGAATAAATTTCCAGCTATGAAAAATCCCGCAGTGAGGAAAATGGTAACTCTTAGAAGCTCTTCGCAAGTCTTTATGTTCTTTGAGGTATTCATTCAAACTTATATCTGTCCCACCAGTTCTGGAAGACTTCCTTACTTTGCACGGGCCAGCCTTTGCGTCAAGGCTGTGACTGAAGTGGGGTCATATCACGTGAATCTTCCCTTCCTGCCTAAGGCGAATGAAACGACAATCTGAATTTGAAGAATGAGCAATCCCAAAATTCAAGCACCAACGCTATATCTTCCACCACTTTCTAAGTTTGGACGTCTTTCCTGGAGAAAGAGTCGCATAATCTAAGCGCCACGAACTCACCTAACAGCCACTCCTACTCTTGGCTCAATTCAATCTAAGAGCTCTTTCCAGTTCACCTACACCAACCCTCCACCACCGGTATAAGCCACCACCCACCTCCCCAGAACCTTTGTTATTCTCTTTTGCAACCACAAAAGCAAATCCGCAAACATGGCAGCCACAGAAAGTCAACAAGTTGATCTCCAAACCATACCCATCTCTCCAGATGGACACAACGAGACCACGAGCCCAAGTGGTGATCAACCAACGACGGTCTTCCATGACAAGGACAACTTCAATGTCAAGCATCCCCTGATGCATAAATGGACCTTGTGGTTCACCAAACCACCTTCTGGCAAGGTGCGATCAAGCTGAGAAGTAATTGGGTTGAATACTGACTATATGAAAGGGAGAGAACTGGAACGATTTGCTCAAAGAGGTCATCACCTTTGATTCTGTTGAAGAATTTTGGGGTGTCTACGTATGCGCCATTTTACCCTTCTCTACATCTCAGATTACTAAATAAATAACTCTAGAACAACATTGCTCCTGTCTCTGAACTCGCCCTCAAGTCCGACTATCACATGTTCAAGGAAGGTGTCAAACCAGAATGGGAGGATGTCCAGAACAAGCACGGAGGCAAGTGGTCTTACCAATTCAAGGAGAAGCGCAACGTCCCCATTGATGATCTCTGGCTTCACGTCATGCTCTCTGCCATTGGCGAGACGCTTGAGGAGGACAACGATGGCGAGGTAATGGGTGTTGTGTGCAACGTTCGAAAGGGCTTTTACCGCATTGGTGTCTGGACCCGCACAATCGGCAAGAGCATTCCAAATGGCGGCGATGGTGATACTGCCGGTGGTAAGGGACGACCAACGGAGAAGGGTAAAGAGATTCTTTTAAACATCGGCCGCAAGTTCAAGGAGGTCTTGAAGGTTCCCGCTGGGGAGCTAGTCGAGTTCTCTGGACACACCGATTCTGCTCATGCTGGAAGCACGCGTGCTAAGGCAAAGTTCTCGGTCTAAATATTCTAATCAGAGTGATAGGTGTGTTCAATTCCCCAATGATCACCATATAGAACTTAGGGCTAACTTGACATATTAGATTGTTCTTTCCTTAGCTCGTCCTAGCATTGTGTCACGAAGATTTTCTAAGGGGTTTTATGCATTATGGTATCAGACTACAGAAACTATGGGCTTTTATTTAGCATCACGTTTCGCTGGTCTGGGGAGTTTAACTCCATGGCGTTATTGAGAGCGATATGGCCTGGCATACCCGATGTTTATAGAGGCAATACAAAAGCAAATTTACATGACTCTGTGTATCATTAAGTAACATTTATCAAACAGAATTTAGTCTCGGAACGCTCGTGTTTTTTCCTACCGGAGTAATTATCCGTAGAAGCCTAAAGCCCAATTGAAACACCTGTCCAAACTTACAAAATGAAGCATTCATTATATCTTAAAATTCTCTGCCTGTATTTTTCCGAAGTGTCGTGGATTGTGTATAAAACTACATTCCACAATGGGAGTATTTATCTCATAGTACCATCTACAAAGTTGCTATCGTATCAACCATCAAGATATCGTAACAACAATGATGAATTTATCACCTAGATACACCCAAATCGTAACCCGAGCCATTGCAATCCTACGATTTCTCAATCTTTGCCCCCTCAATCTCGACCCCGTTCTCCCCTCTCTCACTTTCCTTTAGTCTCTCCTCCTCCGCCGGGGTCTTTGTCCTCAGCTGCAAGGCATGAATTCCACCCTCTTTCGCCATTTCCTCTTTTAGCAACGCATAAACCATCCTATGCCTCGCGGGCTGCATCTTCTTCTCAAATGCCTCTGACGTGATGACGACTCGGAAATGGGTCTCGGCGCTGGTGGAGTCTTTCATGGCTTTATGATGAGCGTGGAGATGGGAATCATTGTGAATTTCTAAGGTCGTGGGGGAGAGGGCGGTTGTTATCTGTGTAGCTATTTAGTGATTGTCCTTCCAAGGCCTACATAAGTGCTGATGGAGATGCGAATTGGAAGATGAAAGACGGTACCTTTTGGCGCATTATGTCTTCCATTGGGGTACTAGATGCCATCGTGGAATAATATATTGGTCGCCGTGCCAAGAATTGAATGGATCTGCGAAGCATCAAGGAATCTTTGTGCTAGCTTTGTATTCAACTGTAACTGTAGACTAGAAGGCACAGAATACCTACAAGGCTGACTGTAGTTCACAATTGGAGCACATTAAACCCTGACGTTAGTGCACGAGGCTCGGCTAATCGTTTTAAAGCGGGCCATCGGCTATTCTTCAACAGCCGAAGCGTGGCTATCGTTCTTCAGTATGTCACTTTACATGTACCCAAGTACAAGACTGGACAAATGAGTGGGATGAGCCCCTGCATCGGCGCCTTTACTACTTCGTCTCAACAATAAGACAATTTCTTTTCTCTTTTTCTCTTTCCCTCCATCATGTTCCGTATACATAATCTATCCCGACTCCCTTCCTCCATCTCTACTTTCTTCTACACTACCACCATAATTCCTACTCCGCGCTTCACCCCTCAATTTGTCAGAATGGCATCTACACTCCCACGTCTTCCGATCTTCGAAGCCATAGCTCGGCATGACCCAAATTCCACGGCGGTGGTACACTCAATTTCAGGCAGGAAATTCACATATGGAGAACTTTTGAAAGATGTAGCGGATGCAAAAGATAACTTGGTGAAGGATAATGGCGGGTCTGTTAATGGGAAAAGGATAGCTTTTCTAGTAGAAAACTGCTATGACTATGTAGGTGCGCTATATCTTCAAACCGCGTGCCTAAAACTTGATTTATAGAGAATAAAAGCTGATCCTTAGTGTTTAGTAACGTTACTTTCGGTTATCGGAGCCAATTCGATTGCGCTGCCTTTGAGTCCTGCTTTTCCTGCCCATGAGTTACAGTATATTATGGATCATAGTCGGGCTTCTATATTACTTTCGAGTAAGAAATTTGAGGAAAAGGCGAGTGATGTGCTGAAAGAGGGGCTAGAGAGTGAGCCGAAGCTTGTGGTGTTAGAGAAGAAAATGGGCGGTGGTGAGAGGGGGGACGTTATGCTTGAAAAGTCTCAGCAGGAGGAAGGTGGAATGATGTTATACACATCAGGGACAACTAACCGTCCTGTAGGTGCTTTTCTGAAGTCTTCATCATTTGATCTGACTGAATTCTAGAAAGGAGTCTTACTCCCGCTATCAGTGATGATAGCTCAAGCACAATCCTTAACGACTGCATGGAACTACTCCCAAGAGGATCGCTTGCTGCATGTTCTACCACTGCATCATATTCATGGCACCATTAATGCTATCTTAGCACCTCTGCTATCTGGCTCCACCATAGAATTCATCTTCCCTTTCAATGCAACAGCAGTCTGGACTCGATTCGCCGCCCCTTTCCTTCCTACCCCTACTTCATTGTCCAAAATCACATTTTTTACGGTCGTTCCCACGGTCTACAATCGCCTAATTGCGACATTCCCAGACCTCCCATCAGAAGTTCAAGCGGCCGCCAGAGCAGCCATTTCCCCAGAAAATCTACGTCTTAATATATCGGGATCCGCTGCATTACCAACACCAACTAAGAAGAAATGGGCTGACCTGAGCAATGGAAATATACTGCTGGAACGATACGGTATGACAGAAGTAGGAATGGCCCTGTCTTGCGGCCTTGATAACGCAGATCGTGTAGACGCCTCAGTAGGATGGCCCCTCCCATCCGTCGAAGTACGTCTTGTCGACACCGAAACACATGAGGTGATTGTCCCTGGCGAAGAACTATCATCTGATGGCAAAGAACGACATGGAGAAATTCAGCTCCGAGGACCTACTATATTCAAAGAATACTGGATGAATCCCACAGCTACAGCAAAGGAGCATGTGGAGGGTGAAGATGGCAAAGGTCCATGGTTTAAAACTGGTGATGTAGCGGTACGACGTGACGTCCCAACTGCGGGACGCTCAGATCAACCATGGGCGAAAGGGCCCATGTATTTTATCCTTGGTCGCCTATCCGCAGATATCATCAAATCTGGCGGCGAGAAAATATCCGCACTAGAAGTTGAGCGCGAACTTCTCTCCCTACCACAAGTTGCAGAATGTGCAGTGGTAGCGGTCCCGAGTGGGAAATGGGGACATAAAGTTGGTGCAGTGGTGATGTTGACGCCGATGGGAATGACGGCAGGGAGGAATGGTGGGAGATGGAGTCCGTTGGATATGAGGAAAGCGATGAAAGAAAAACTGGCTGGATATAAGGTTCCGCAGATAATGAAGGTAGTGGACGATATTCCAAGGAATGCTATGGGGAAAAGTAAGTTTTGCCCCTTTTCTGGCTCGATGTGGACAGTAGCTTCGGTGGTTTGAGACTAACAGAGATATAGTAAATAAAAAGTTATTGGTGAAAGAGGTGTTTGCTGCTGAGCATAGCGGGGATGAGATGTAAATGTACCAGTGTTACGCAATAAACAAAAAATATGCATAGAAAGCATGATATGCTATAATACTAGAATTTTATGTAGTCCTAATAGATCTTTAACCAGTCAACGTCACTCCCTATCTTGTTTTCCCTAATCGCAACAAACGATACCAAAAATTGGTGGTTTTATGCTGCAGCGAAAGGTAAGTAGACCCGGACTGCTTTCTATCACCAGTCTAGCATGTGCTGCCAGACACCGTGCTTCGTTCGAAAATCAGGCCACTTTTACTATACAGATAGCTTTGGGTGATAAGCTAAGCAAGTTAGAACTGAAGAGTGTATTGTATGACTTTCTCCTTGGTCAGTCCTTATCTTACAGAGTTTGTTAGCATTCCCACTTATTGCTATGAATATAAAAGCTAAGCCATTCCATTCTTTGTAAATATAGAGTTACGTCACTGAATTCATATCATGAGTAGTTGTCATACAATCCGAGCCATCACCAGCTCGAACATAAGGGCTTTACCTGAATCAGAAAAGTAATCTAAGTATCCACTTATACGGAACATATATTGAACCCTTAAACGCCACAAAGGCCTCAAATCCTATAAAGCAAATTATCTTATATGCCTTGCTTACGCCTTCTGAACAAATTTCTCATACTCCCACATCACTTCAAACCCCAACGCCTCATAAAATCCTCTAATAACCACAGAATCAACAAATACACCCTCCATCCCTCTCTCCTGTACATCTACGTCAGTACCTCCGTCGGAAAACCTGCTTCCTATCCTAAAACTGTCAATATAGATTACGTACCTTCATATTCCTCATGGCATTAATCATCAATGAAAGCCCAACACTCTGTCCTCTTGCACTCTTATCAACGCCTACACAACAAATAATGCCAGTCTTTTCTTTGGACGGACAAAGGGGCAAGAAGGCAAAATTCTCACAGAATAAAGTAGATGGAGAAATCATTGCTGTCCAGCCTACTTGCTGGCCAGAAGCATTGAAAGCCACCATTACCTCGTGATGTAGATTATGCTGATGGATGAGTTCATAGAATTGGCACCTGCTTAGAAGTAAGGGATGTAAACTAGATATATATGTAGAACCGAAACTTTGAGGTCGTGTAGCAGTCTTCTTTAGATATTATTAGAGTAGGGTAACTTACCAACCCTTAAATTCCGCTCGTTGTTTAGCAATACATTCTTCATATAGATCAGGCGACCAAGGGGAAAATGTTAGGGGAAGCTTGGAAACCCGCTCGAGGACTTCAGTTGCAGCCACATCGTTGGAAATAGAACGATAGTAATCTTGAGGGGGGACGGTGTCCTGGATTCCCTAGATCAGCAAGTGCCTAGATTCCAAGTTGGCTGAAAAGGATTTTACTTAGGTTACCTCATTAAAATATGCAAAAGGTAACTGAAGTGAGCCAAGTGAACCAGGTTATCAAATTGGGCTTACCTTGGGGACTTCAAAATCTACGCATTATAAGCAGCCATACGACTTGTGATAAACAGTACTTTTTCGACTTACCCAGCATTTCAAAGAAGCCTCGGGCATCTGACATAAACTCCTTGGGCACTCCTAAAACACAATTCAGTGGTGCTCCAGCAACGAATCTCCATAGCCAAAATATATAAGATACGGATTTCAATAAGGAAAATTGGTTGAAAAACAGAGGAACATACCAGACCAGAATCGTGGAAAAGAATTACTGATCTCATATTGTAGCTTCGTCTCAACGGGCACTTTTGATTCCATCATTCTATAAGCTGCTTTCACTAAGGAAGTACCAAGACCACCCCTTCTATATTCTCTGGACACACCAATACAGGCTATTTTCCCTTGGTTCTCGTCGCTCATAAAGGTTAAACAGAAACCGTGAGGATGGAGGACATGGTTGCCACTTTGGAACTCGAGAATTCTTGTTAGACGATCTTGTGCTATGGGCCAAGTCGGGAAAATATCTTTCCATACTGTCGAGATTAGAGTGATGTCTTCTTTAGAGCCATTGAAAGATCGGACTTGAGTCATTTTATCGATTGTGACAGCCTTTTGTTGTTAATAGTTGGAGATGCGAGGATTTCTTGGAAGGTATACTCGAAGAAAGGATTTGACATTGATAAGTATTTTGCAGAATGCGATAGTAAGGTCCTATTAGTAACTTACTATTATGAAGCCACAGCGAAAATTCTAGGCATCAATGTATCATACTTGTACGCGTATGTTAGACTTGAGATAGACGATTAACCCCGATGGGCTGAGGGGAGTGGAGCGGTACGTACCGACCCACCTTTCAATTCTGTACGCTGTTGTTAAAACCACCTCTAACTCAGATGGTTAAAATGAATTCATGAATCAGTTTTATGGCACTATTGCCAGATCCATTACTTTCAGCTAGTTTTATCAATTGCTGCACCCCCTGTAGTTGGTCCTTAGAACAATCAACTCTAATAAAAAGCATATCTCACATGCCCACAAATACCCATTGCAGGTCTAAAGCAGTCTCAAGACTCCTCCCCCTTGGCGTTGAACCCCTAATAAATGTCGATGTGGCGTTGCCTTCATTTCCAACCTGCAGTGTAAGGAATAGTACATTAGGGGATATAGAAAAGAGGAACAGCGATTCATAAACTAAAAACATATATTCATAACTTTACACGTGACCTCTCCCACGTTGGAGCACTGAGAATGATCAATACCTTAGAATGCAAAATACAACGCAACCAAAGTTCCACAGAATATATAGACTTTTTCCTTATTTTATTAAAAAATAAAAGAAATCAGTATTAGGCCTTCAGATAAATAGTTCCTGATATCTAATAACTGCGCCAGTAACGGCGCTGACACCTCCTTCCTTCCAGATCAGGGTATCTCCGGCTGAGTCACACATTACCTCTCACTATATAAGAGAGTGTATTGACTAAGGAATAACCTCCTCTAGAGTCTTGCACCAAGGGCGCAGAGATGGGGGAAGATGATTCAGAAAGCTCAAGAATTGACCTGGAAAACAGTGTCAGTGTACAGACTTTTTTTGCTAGTCGGGAAAAGTTGATTGCAAAAGAAAAGACGCATCGTAGCGGTATGTCGTGGGCCCCACGATCTACGCCTCATAATTTATAGTCTCATTTCTAACTAATATCCAGACTATGAGTTCCGGAAAGGGCTGTCACCCATTGCAAAAGAAGCCTGTGCGATTGTGTCACAAATTCGAGATGAAGAGAGGCAAACAATTTGGAAAACCGAGGGAAATCCAGACTTGAATCAAAACGAGCTCTTCCCTGGAATGATGTTTAATATCGCAAAATCTCATATGGAGACTACGAAACTCTGGCAAATTGTGAGGAAAATGCCTAAGGGCGGCGTGCTTCATGCTCATATCGGAGCAACCGTGGACCTGAAGTGGGTTTTTAACCAAGCAATCGAAACACCAGGAATGTGTATTTCCGCCTCGGCTGCTCTTACATCTGTTAATGCTCTTGAGGTTAGTGAACTGAACATCCAGCATGAAAGCTCAAAGACCGCCACGACCCCTTCGATATGGGATTCGGATTACGTTCCCAATGTTCTCATTCCATTAAAGGACTCTGCAGATAGCTTTCCACATGGAGGACGGGCAGGATTTGTAGCTTGGATGCAAGACCGCTGTTCAATTACCCAAACCGAGTCACTTCAGCATCACTTAGGTGTTGATGATGTGTGGAAAAAGCTTTCCTCAGCTTTCGTTATTCTCGGCCCAGTTTTGTATTATGAGCCGATTTTTCGAGCCTTTGTCAGAAAGCTGTTCAGTACACTTTTAGAAGATGGAGTCAAATGGATCGAACTTAGAGCTGTGGTCAGTAGTGCTTTTACTCTAGAAGGACAAAATACTGCATTTGCCAACCCGCTAGTTGTTGCTGGTATTCTGAGTGAGGTAGTCACAGAGTTTAAGGCTAGTACGGATGGAAAGGAGTTCTGGGGCGCAAGGGTCATTTGGACCTCGATGAGACATGCCTCCACTAAAGTGATAATTGAGGGTATGTATTCTATTATTATTGAGGTGTACCTCTACTAATATTTTGCTCAGACATGAAGGCGTGCATTGAAGTTAAGAAGGCATTCCCACACCTGATTGCCGGCTACGATGTTGTGGGACCGGAAGACATGGGCAGAACGCTCCATGATTTGACACCAGAGCTTCTCTGTAAGTTTTCGAACGTTCCTGTTTGCAAGTCTTTTGAACTGCCTTCTTTAAGATGATAAGCCCATTGAAAATATCTTAGATGGTTTTCCAAGGGTGGTACTACCCGTTACGGATAAATTCATCGTGTACACGTAAACTAATAATTTCATAGGGTTTAAGGAGGCCTGCGCAAAAGCAGGATTTGAAATTCCATTTTTCTTTCATGCAGGCGAATGTCTAGGCGACGGTGATTCTACCGACCAGAATCTCTTCGACGCCATTCTTTTTGGATCTAGGAGAATTGGCCATGCGTTTTCATTACACAAGCACCCTGTTTTAATCGACATGGTAAAGGATCAGAAGATTCTCATTGAGAGTTGCCCAATCTCCAATGAGGTCCTGAGATACACAGCTTCGATTATTTCACATCCTTTGCCAGCCCTGCTATCAAGAGGTGTAGCAGCTGCGATATCAAACGACGATCCTGCGCTTCTAGGTCAAGGAACTTCCGGACTAACTCACGATTTCTGGCAAGCTTTACAAGGCTGGGAAAACTTGGGACTGGCTGGACTGGTAAGTCTCTTGTTATTCTAAAAAGAAATAT